>Ga0308158_10000093_pt1 | contig 224654 bp, 251 predicted proteins | sample PhyBR2_FD_201038 | JGI IMG/M metagenome (GOLD analysis project Ga0308158, IMG submission 201038) | Phyllosphere microbial communities from UC Gill Tract Community Farm, Albany, California, United States - DLSLB.R2 | ecosystem: Host-associated > Plants > Phyllosphere > Unclassified | place...
CGGCACTTGGTCAATGCAAGTGTGGGTACGCAAAAGCTCACCGTTCGCGGTACGGGTTTTTGTGATGCGAACTTCGGGCGTGTCAAAGCGCTGGACGTGGGTTACGTAGCTTACGGCGTCTTGTCAGACAACAAGCGTTACAATCTGCGGGACGACAAAGTCAACCGTATCGTGGTGGCAGGCAAAACCATGCATCGTAGTAGCTTGAAGTTCAGTGAAAACGATCCAACGGTCACGGTGCCCAATGCTGCCAATGGCTCGCCCTACATGGTGCGTGACATCGTGGTGCCGCTGCGTGGTGAAGCTGTGTCGGACACGTATGGCTTGCGTGATAAGTCCATGGTCATCGATGCGATGGTGTCTGACTACTTGACGGACTTTGCGCCCGAACCTGTTCCAACCACGCCCAATGTGTTGCCGGGTCTGTACGAATTGTACTCGCCCTTCTTGTCCAAGATCATCCATGACTTGCGTTCCGGTGCGTTGACAAACCCACTGTTGACGACGGACTACAACGACAATGAAGTGATGGAAGTTTGCAAACCGTATGAAGCGCTGCTCAAGTTTGACCCGACGCAGCCTGGCTTGCAACCGGATTCGGACTACACGATCATTCACCCGCACAACCTGATGACCGTACTGGATGTGAACGTCTTTCAGTACCGCTTCATTTTGCGCGTCATCAACATTTACATGCAGGACGCTGTGACGAGTGTGTCGCACTTCCTGACGCTTACCAAAAGTAACTAGGAGAAAACATGTCCACTGAACTGTCGTTGGACGGCATTGCTGGTAGTGCCGACGGGGTCAAACCCGTGTGGGAGCCAACAGCGCCTTGGAAGGAGTGGAACATCAACGAGTTGTTCACCGGCACCATCGGCAAAGCACGTTACGTCCCGAAGGTCAATGACTACGCGATCGAACCGCTGACCGGCTACAAGCGCCGTGTGGTGAGCATCGATCCAACCACGATGATTCCAACCTTCACCCCAGTCGAGACCATCGATCAAGGTGAATTTAGCGACTTCGACAAACTGCTCGGCGTCGGTCCTGGTGTGGGTGCGGAAACCTTCCGTGTCTACATCAACAAGAAAGTCATGCCCCATACGCTGTCGGTCGATGGCCGGGCGCTGGTGCCAAATGCTGACGCTGCTGTGGCGCGACTGTATCGTGGTAGTCAACTGTTGGGTACGAGTAAAGTCATCTCGGCTTACTACGACCAAAGCGGTTCGCTCTTGGGTCAAGACATCCCGCTCAAGCTCGCAGCGATCAACAACGTTACCAACCACACGATCAAGACCGTACCGACATGCCATACGACGGAAGACTTGCCTGATGGTGAGATCGTCACGCTCGTGGCTTTCTCGGCAGAAGGTCACTTGGTCTACCAGCGTCAGCTGATGGCGGTTAATTCCGAAATCGTGCGTGGTACTGACGTTGGGACCAAGCACGTCAAAGACATCTCGGTACGCTCGGCCTGGGTCTCGAAAGCTGATCAAAAGCTGATTCAGTACCCGATCAACATTCCACAAGCTGGTTTGGATCTGGTAGGTGTCGTGCATTACAGTGACGGCTCGGAAAAAGAGTATCCGATCGACGACGTACGCTTTACGATGTTTGGCTGGCAAGGTCACGTTGCAACGATCGTGGGTCAGCCGTTTAGCGTGGTGATCAAGTACAATCTGGCTGATAACGAAATCGCTTACGGTAAGACTGTGGGCGGACAACGTTTCATGTCGCAAAAGTACAAGGTCGTGACCAAGAAGGCAGAAGGCGCTTACTCGGTTAAACTGTTCGGTTATCCAGTCTGGATTGATTCGCAGCGTGGTTATCGTCTCGAGTGGTTCCTGTACAACCTGGACCGTAACGTGATGTATAACGTCACGCCTTACGTCAAGTACAACAGCAACAGTCGTGTGCTCGATCCTGCAGCGTATGGCGTGCACCAGCAATTGAGTGTGGCTGTCGAACTTAGCGACGTCAACGGCACCTACACCAAGCACCGTCACACCCAAGTGATCGACCTGGTGTTGGCAGCGCCTGGTACGACCCGCGAGACCAACTGGACGATTGGCTTTGATCCTGGCCAAGACCCACGTTTCGGTGAAGGCAACTTTGCTGCAACGACTTTCGTTAATCAGAACCTGATGCGTGTGCGTCTGGCTGCTGGTGCTAAGACGAAAGAGGAATGGCTCGAACGGATGTACCGTCGTACGCGTCCACTGGCTGATGCACCTGACCGCGAATCGGAAGCACCGACTCCAGACTTCTTCTCGATCATTGTGGGTTCGACCGACATCGAATTCCCAATCGAGATGTGGAATGCGGAGCTGACGATCAATCAAACGGTGGCCGATACGTCGACCCTGTTTGTGAAATTTACCAAACGTACTGCCAATGGCGACATGCATCTCGCTATTGCCGGTGTTCCTGTCTATCAACAGAACTAACGCTTGTGCTACCACCACTTCCCTTAAGTAGTAGGAAGTGGTGGTAGCTTTTCTGCGTTTTAGGAAGTATCATGATTTTATTTGCAAACGATTGGAAGAAATATCCAACTGCCAAACCTAACGTAAAAACCACCAACCAAAGTTTCGTCGAGTTAGCTGCCAAGTACCGCTCGATGGGGATCAGGAACCACGCATTCATTCTGGCGCTTGTTGACCAAGACCTCGTGGGCGTCGATCCGTTTGACCCAAATCTCTCGATGGAGACGATGGGTAAGATTGCGCTTGAGTGCAGTATCAATCCGTGGTTCTTCTTCCGCGAGATTGCGCGCGCACCAGCAATTGCCGGTAATGAGACTGTGATGCTCGAAGCGAACCGAGGCAACATCGCCTTGTTCTGGAGCTTCTTTAATCACGTCATGATTATCTTGATTCAGATTCGTCAGACCGGTAAATCGTTCTCGACCGATATCTTGATGACGTACCTCATGAACATCCTCTGTCAAAACACAGCAATTAACTTGCTGACGAAGGATGACACGCTGCGCCGTAAGAACATTGAGCGCTTGAAAGAGATCGCTTCGATCATGCCGCGTTATCTTCAGCAGCGTACTCGTGATGACTCAAACAACGGTGAAGAGATCACAGTCAAAGCACTGGGTAACAGCTATACCACACACGTCCCACAATCCTCGCCAAAGCGGGCATACAACATGGGTCGTGGTTTGACGTCACCAATCTTCCACATCGATGAACCACCGTTCCAGTCGAACATCTCGATTGCACTGCCAGCATCCCTAGCAGCAACCGGCGCCGCAGTTGACCGCGCCAAAGCACAAGGCACACCTTACGGCACCATCTTGACAACCACCGCCGGTAAGAAAGATGACCGTGATGGCAAGTACGTGTTTAAGCTCTTGAACGACGCTGCTGTCTGGACAGAGAAGTTCTTCGATTGCGAAGACATGGAAGACTTGTACCGGATGATCAAGCGCAATTCAACCGGTGGCGTTATCCGTATCAATGCAACGTTCAATCACCGCCAACTCGGTAAGACTGACGAATGGCTCAAAGAGAAGATTGATAACTCGGTGGCTGAAGGCGAAGATGCGGACCGAGATTACTTTAACCTCTGGACTTCGGGTAACGAATCGCACCCACTCACGGTTGATTTGCTCGAACGCATTGTCCGTAGCCAGAAAGATGTGCTGGAAACAGAAATCAGTAAGGAAGGTTACATCTTCCGCTGGTACATTCCGGAAAACGAAATCGAATCACGCATGGACAAAACCTTCTGCATACTGGGTGGTGACCCAAGTGACGCTGGTGGTGGTGATGATATCGGTTTCGTGATGAAAGATATTCGTACCTTGGAAGTCATTGGTGCGTGTCAAGTCAACGAGACGAACTTGATTTTGTTCTGCCGCTGGCTGACGAACATGTTTATTCGATTCCCCAATTTCGCGGCTAACATCGAGCGGCGTAGCTCGGGTGCTGCTATTTTGGACTATCTCCTTATCATGTTGCCTGAACACGGCATCGATCCATTCAAGCGCCTCTTTAACATGGTGGTGCATGAGTCGGACGAAAAGCGTGAGCGTTTCCGTGAAATCCAAATCCCAATGAACCGTCGTAGTTCAGACGTGTACATTCGCCACAAGAAAGCCTTCGGGTTTGCAACTTCTGGTGCGGGGATCTTTAGTCGTACTGAGCTGTATTCGACCACACTGAAAAATGCAGCCAAACAGTGCGCAGACAAGATCAACGACAAGAACTTGATCGACCAGATCACGGGCTTGATTACAAAAAACGGACGGATTGACCACGAAGACGGCAACCACGATGACTTGGTGATCGCGTGGCTCATGTGCATGTGGTTCCTAACGAAAGGTAAGAATCTGGCGTTCTACGGCATCAATTCGAAAGACATCGGTGCCGATTGCATCGTAGTCAAAGAAGACTTGACGCCGACTGATATGGTACAGCGTCACGAGCAGCAACGTATCCGCGCCCGGATCGAAGAAGTCTACAACCGCTTGATGTACGAGCAAGACGACTTTGTCTGTCAGCGTCTGGAGCATGAGCTGTTGGCTCTGGATAGCCAGATCATCTTGGAGGACGATGAAATCTACAGTGTGGACGAACTCATCCGACAAGCAGGCGACAGTCGTCGTGGCAAGAAACGACAGCAAGTTAGTACGTATCAACACCAGCAAACCTACGGTAATACGGTAGGACACCATTCGGCTGGTGCGTGGTATAACCAAGGTACATTTGCAGATCGTCCAATGGGCGCTGGAGAAATGATGAACCGGTTCCGTTAATCGACGGCATAAGCCCCCGGCTTAACAGGCCGGGGGTCTATGACGCTTCTATTTGTGCGACACTTTCACGTTCTTCTCATTGGCAAGATCCCGACTGGGACCTAACCGATGGATGAGGAGATCGAGGTAAGCGTGCACGACTTCTTCACGTTGACCTTCATCGGGCACGAAGGAAGGCAGTAATGCAGGGATATCGAGATCCAATTCACAGGCTTGCTTGAGCACGGTCGGTGCGTCCGAGGAGACCACACTAAACACATGGTACGCAATGTGGTCTTTGTTCGGCACAAACCAGTTGTCGTAATACCGACGGTAATGTCTTCGCTGGCAAAAGATCTCGATGGTGTAACCCGAGAGCGAATAACCAGTTAAACTGCCCAAAGCATTTCTAGGGTGTTTAATCTCTTCAACGCTATAGTGCCCTTTAAGACGTTGAAAGAACGAAAGCAACCAACACAGCATCCTGGCAAATACGTTGGTCATGGTACAACCCACTTAAAGTTATGGGTCTATCGTAGCACCCGTGTTATAGTACTTCATCGTGATTGCACGAAGTACAATGTAAAGTAGTGCACCGGTTCGTACGCTGGCAATGATCGAGGGATTCTTGTTACCAGTGGCTTTCTTTACGATGGTTTCCATCTTCTCTCGCAGTGCAAAGAGCACTGGGTCGGTCGAACGGGAAGACATGTAAATGCCGCGCAATCGACTGACCAGACCTGGCAAATCTTGCGTGTGACGAACCACTTCACGGTTCTCACTAAAGTACTCAAAACTATGGATGAGCGCTTCATTGAGTACTTCTTCCACTTCCGTAGCACCACGTTGACGATAGTTCGAACTCATCCACTCGAGCGTTTCCCGGAACAACCTTGGGGGCATCGTGTGCATGATCTTCTCAATGATCGACAAGACATCTTCACGCATGAACGAATTGCGGTCCGACACGATCGAATTGATGTAACGACCGTATGCCAACAAGTTCTTGCTTTTGTCCTTTAAGATTTCCGCCCCGTCATGTTCGACGATGGAACTCGTTGAGGAAATGCGAATACCTTGCTGGTGGACACGAAGGAAAACGTCATAGATGTTTTTCAGCATGTCCCGGATACGACCTTGCGTATCGTTGAGCATGTAGATGACTTTCTTATCATCGTCCATGTGGGTGATGGTGCGGTAGTGAATACTGGCTTTGTTGATGATGTCTTCTGCGCGAGCGCGGAACAAGGCCGACCAGCTGCCGTACGTTTTGATGTCAAACTTGTAGGACAGTTGGGCGTACGTCGCTTCTGCTGTTGCCAAGTCTGCTGGGTAGCGGAAGTGACGATAGTAGCGGCTTGTAAAGAACTTGTACTGCAACACAAGCATGACGTCAATCATGGCATTGTGTCGTTGTTCTTGCGACATAATCTTGCTATTGTAAATGGCGTGCGTGAGCCAGACACACGACAAGTTCATGGTGTCACTCGAAACGTGGAATTCCGAATTTACCATCGGCAAAGCCAACAGACGTTCTTCCAAGGGGCCATCGTCCACTTGAAGGATTTCATCGAACCAACGATCACGATCTTGGTCAAGGAAACGCACGGTCTCCACGCCAAGCAAGTTCCCGCCAAAGAACTTGATGTGCTCGTTGTTCTTGTTGACAAAGCCAACTTGATAAGCATGCAGTGTCTTGGCGAACTTGGCATCGAACTTCAGATGACCGCATTCGTCCTCGAACACATGTTTGATACTTTTATCCATAAGTGGCTTTCTAAATGAATGTTACGACACACAGGATTAAAGTGGTTTAATACCGCAAAAATAGAGCATACCTATGACACGTAGTATCTTGCTCTAGAGCAACGAGTGTGTAAAGATTAATTCCATTTTTTATTTTGTTGAGTTTATTAGGAGAAGGCAATGCCTTACCGTCTTATCAACAAACTCCAGAAACTCATGACCCTGGAGTTTGAATCAAAGCCAGCAACTGACCTTGTCAGTGGTTCGGCTGATTTGCCTGAAGAAGTCTACACGTTGGTAGATGAGATTTCGGCGCTGGCCCGTGAAACGTTTGGCTCGACCTTGCGTCCATCGGATCGGCACGAATTCATCATGAAGCAAGAAGGCTTTGCTATCGTGCCAGGGCAAACGCAGCAAACCTGTTGGCGTACCGGGAAGATCCAAACTCCCCGTGGTGTAGTCACGTATTACTAATGCCGCTAACGCGTCATAAAAGGCTGGGGAATTCCCCAGCCTCTATGCCGTTATTTTACACGGCTGTTTGCGTAGTCCTTGAGCGAGTAGAACACTTTACCGCCATGCGCATTGACCATGCATTCGAGCGCGGCAGAGATTCGTACGAAGTCTTCCACCGGCGCAGTTGCTTGGTCGCCGTTAGCCCCTGGTGCAACGCCATCGATGACGAGTACGAAGTCATCGTTTTCCGATTGACTAGCCAGCTCTTGCGTGACGTCAACGACAACATCGTCATTAAGGTCAGTGCGCGAAACACCGTAGACCGTTTGCACGTTCTCCGTTGGCGACTCTTGGTTGGCAGCAAGTGAAGCAGCGAGCTTTTGCATGACAGCGACATCCATCTGTTGACTTTCCATCGCAGCGACAGCTTCCGGTGCAGGTTCTTCTGCATTCGGGTCAGCTTTGGCGTAGGCAACGTCAAGCGCTTGACGGAATACATCCGATAAAGCGCCTTTCAACTCGATGGATGGTTCCGCGTCGGAGGGGTTAGCATCCTCCAATGCACGTCGGAGCATCTTCATCATAAGTTCCTTTAGTGTTGTGGGTGAAAGTAGAACAGAGTTCCACAATATAGAGGGGTACTAAGGTGTGTTTTTACATCCGGCTCTCTAAGACGTTTATAAGTAAAGGGTAGGGAAGTTATAGATGAGTTCGAGAAAAGCGCTCAGAGAGGCTCTGGTAAAGTCCTAGGCGCCCTCCCGCGCCGCCCGCCGCCCGCCGAGGACGCCCGCCGCCAGCCGCCTTGCTATCTCTTTCTTTTTGTGGTTTCTTACCCATGGGGTGAATTACGATACCATGTAAGCTATGCTGTTTGGCCTTCGGCTTGTCGTTGGATTTCTTCTTAAAAATTTTCTCCTTTTAAAAAGACAAAGAAGGAGACGATCAATCAAGCAGGGCTCTAAAGGCCCTGCGTTTAATTACTCTCGTAAATAGAATAAAGCAAACACAAGAGAAAAATTACTCGTGTATTCCATGTTTTGTAGAGACCAGAACAACGGCTCCGCCAATAGTAGATATAGAGAGGTTTTGGGGGATAGGGGGCCTTAACCATAGAGAGCCCCTCGAAGGGGGGCTCTCTCATTATAAGCGAAAATCGTCTGGGGGAAAGGGGGTTTTCTATTTTCAATTTGATAACACTTGGGGAGTTTCGTAGGTTTCTTACTGAGCTAGGGTATCTCATGATCAACTAATTGAGGTAACCATGACAACACCCTTGTTATTGACTTACACCCCAACACCCCCTGTGAACTACCGTGTTTCACTTGTGTCGCCTTACGGCAATGCGAAATTACCTACGCTTGCAGAAGTCTTGATGCAAATCCTCTCCTACTACCTGAAAGCCGAAGATGTCCAACAATAACGATTCCTTTGTCGGCTTTCCAGGCCGCTGCCCGATTGGTTGCAACTACCCTACCGTGCAAGACACCATCGACTACGAAATGACGATGGGTGAGCTTGCCAAGTTCTACGAGATTCGTCGGATGCAGTTACCAAGTGGTGCCATGACCAGTGTTCGGTTCCCACAAGGTCTGGACCCAGCTGATCCGTTGTTCATGTACAACGTGGCCAAGCGTGTCAAAGAAAACCAAATGCGCGCGGCGCAAGCAGCTGGCGTTGGTGATGAAGTTTTCGATAAGGTACTTAGTACTGAAGGCAACCTGATGTCGCTCATTCAGATGGGTCTTAGTCCTGGTAAGACGCTGCCTGTCACGCGAGAACAACTTACACTGTACACCAAAAACATGGGTGTGCGTCTGGATGTACCGGACAGAAACGGGATGGTCATTCCGTACGATGAAATGAAAGCGTTTGCTGAAAAGCATCCTGACCGCGTCGCTTCTATTTGTACTGTGGGTTTGAGTGCTAGTCCATCGTCGGCTGCAGAGGTAGCTGCTGTGAAACGCGCCGTCGAGACGCCGCCCTGGACTTTCTCGCTCAATGGTCTTCCAGATTCGCCAGCTAAAACGCTTGAAGCCATGCTGCAAAAGCAAGCTGTCGAGACGCTCGGGATTTCGCCAGAGTTACTCTCGCCCGATGTGAACGTTACTTCCATGAGTGAGCTGACCACCCGTTGGCAAAATCAAATCCGTAATAACAGTAAGCCCAATGCGCTTGCCAAATACATGGAGTACGCGTTTGCAACCTTTGCCAAGGCCGCTACCGATTACCTGGGAACGTTGGTGGTCACAACGGTTAAGGACGTGCGAGTACTCAAAGCCAAGCGCGTCCATGCAACTGGCTCGATGCGTAACAAACGTCGCCGCCACTACTACGACTTGACAACGCATCAGATCGTTACTAAGCGCTCGAAGTTCTCTGGCGTGTTTCCTGTCTCAATCGGTGAAATGGTGCCGGTGCCGGGAACGGATAAAGTTGAAGTGACTGCCACGTTCCAGTACGACAAGCGTGAAAGCACGATGGCTGGTTCACTGAACGACTCGCTCGACAAGCTCACCGATGTGAATGCAGTGGTGGTCTCTCCAAGTGAGCCTGTTGCCATAGTGCTGCGCGCCAGTAATGAAGCGGACCGCGAAGCACTGCTTAAGGTTCTCGAAGAACATCGCAAAGAAGGACGGTGCGAGTTCAAAGAGATTGCCAAGAACCACACCGGCTACCGTTTCTGCGCTACGTACAACGACATCGTGAAGGTCGAACCACCAAGTATAACGATCGAGCCACGCATGCATGTCGATAAGGATGGCAAGATCGAGATCAGTAGTTTCAACATCGTCAGTCCACCACCTGACAAGAAATAGTAATACCGCGGCATAAAGCCTCTATTGGGAAGGGTTTGGCGCCCTTTCCCAATATGCCCTAAAATCATGATCCTAGATTATTTTAACCATATATTCTTAGCTTGAGATACATGACATATCTCTGTCCGTATCTTGTCCAAGACACCCTAAATAATCATAGAAAAGAAAATACATCATGAGCCTTATGAACACGACCGCTGTTACCCAAGCCACCCTGGTTAAAGCAGCACACAAGCACATCCACTGCCTCTTCATGGCACTGCCTAGCAACCTGAAACACAAAGACATGATGACGATCGCCCTGCGGATGGACGATCTGGAATCGAGCGACAATCTAGAGCAACTGTTTAAGTTCGCTGACCAACTCAAAACGTTTGACCTGGACCAAGCTGTTATCGCTTACGAAATGGTGCAGTGCACTTTCTAAGCAATCCCCTTTTTGATGTTAGACAATAGAGTCTGACTATAACTTTTGGAAAATGAATTATGACCACGATCGTTTGGGCTGAAGGCCATCTATACACCGACAGCCGCGTTACCTTTGGCGCTGGCTTTAATGGCAAGACGCATGATGACAGTTTCCTGAAGATTCGCGAACCTGAGCATTTCTTCTACAATGATGAACGAGTGCTGGCCTTTACGGCAGCAGGCGACGCACGCATCTTCACGTTCTTCGATTTTCTATCTGAGCACTGCAAGAAGGTCAATCAGAAAATCGACGTCACTGACTTCGACATGTACACCGGGTTGCAGGTACAGAAAATTGCCTGCAGCATGATGTTCATTACCGAACACAGCATCATCTCCGTGATAGTTGATGCGTTTTACCAGCTTCACTTTAAACGCCATGAAAAGATCATGCGTGTGGCAACAGGCTCGGGCTACGAAAAGCTCGGCGACCTAGTTTTCCACGGCGTACTCTCTGGCGTAGATCTCATGGCGCTTGCCATGGCTAAGGATAACCAAACCGGTGGTCCTATCAACGTATGGTCGCAAGACAAAGGCATTGTGAACAACATCCCTCCAGTTGCACACTGGGATGTGATGAAGAAGATCATGAAACACAATGTCAAGCTCACCCTGCGCAATCTGTTCAAACGTAAATAATTCAATTTCACATTTAAGGAGTATCATCATGTCCGCATTCCAACAATCGCAAAAAGCAATCGACCAATCCAAAGGTGGCTGGGGTATCATCCTCGTCGCTTTGGCCGTCATCATCCCAACCATGACTTTGCTCGTCAAGGCCATCGGTTAAACGAAAGGAAGAAGTATCATGGCAATGCTCAAAGCTTTTGGTAAGACCTACGGGTCACCAAGGCCGACTACCCAAGAAGTCGTTCCACCCGCAGCAGAACAAGTGCAACCAGCACCTGTCCCTGAAGCACCGTCCGTAGCGCCTACCCAATCCATGGGTGAGCGCTTGGATTCCACGCAGCCATAATGGCGGCATAAAAGAGAGCAGGGTTTCCCCCACTCTCTTTTTTTGTTGCAACAGCTTACCGTGGACCACCAATGATCGTGCGCAGAAGACGTGTGTAGGATTCGACGTCATTCATGAGTGAGATCTTTTGCCACTTTTCCCGCAACTCCGTTTCGTACAGTTCTTCGGCATCAGCAAACCCTTCGATGATGTCTTTGAACCGACCGAGACTTTGACCGCCATGCAATTCACCCATGTCCATTTCGATTGCGTACTCGTTGTACACATACGCTTTGACAGCGTACGAGACAAGGTTAGCAAAGTCTGGATAGCTCTTCATTTGGAGGTGCGACAAGTTTTCGTCGTTCTCCAAAATGCAGCGCAGGTAAATGTTAGCAGGCAAGACAACGGTGTCGCGCACCATGACTACGTTTTCCCCGACCAAGGAAACGCGGGCAGTGGAGGTCACTGGAATGGACCCCATTGCATCCATGACCGAGCTTGCCGCTTGGAGCATGGTGGTGCTTTGTTGACCCGCCGCCACACCGTAACTCGATGCTTTCGTAGGGTCTGAGAACGTGATGTTGAGCACACTTTGGATCGAGCGACCCTGGGTGTGTTCTTTGGGGATACGGTACACTGACGTATAGTCGTTCGTGCGATCAGCAATCAAGCCATTTAAGTCAATGATCGCTTCGGTGCCGCCAACCAAGTTACAGTCGACGAATACACGCGGTCGAATTACTTCCCGCAGTATTTGTTCGTCAAGGCTAAGTGGCTGCGGGTTACGCCAACCCGTTTGATGCCGCTTAATAAACACCGCTTCGAGCACACGTTTGTTGATACGGAATTTCACCTTATCGAGTGCGTAAGATACTGCCATCATAACGAGGCTCCTAAAAAGTTTCGGCCATATATCACACTACTGAGTTGTGAAACAGAATCCATAGAATTCTGTAAGTTTTTATCTTTAACAAGGAGTAAGACCATGAGTACCCAAGAAGCAGAAAAGCAGTTCAGCGTTGTCAACACCCACGTTACCGATGTCAATGGTAGCCCACTGCACTACTCGTTCACCACGGGCCTTGACGGCTTTGGTTTGAAAGAGATGTGCGTCTACGGCGTGAATCCCGGCGTGGCCGTGCCGACCATCAACAAGCTGGTACGCGCTTACCGTGAAGGCAAGATCGCCACCGACCGCAAGTACCCCGACATCATCAAAGACCTGGACGTTGTACTTAAAGACGTCTCGGCAACCGACTCGATTAAGCGCTTCGGTCCTAGCAACAAGAACCCGGTGATTGCACGCGACATGGTCCAGATCATCTGGCCTGATGCAAACAACATCTTCCCCTGGGAACCGGGTTTCGACGAAAGCCAGCGTCACCTGCAATACGCCCTGTACCGCTAAACAAGAAAGGCTTTATGTCCGATCTTCTCAAGAAACTATTGGGTCTGAACGCTTTGACGATGGCGGCTATCAATGCGTTTGCAAGCAATGTCGAGATTGCAAACAGCGCTGTCTCTTACGCTGAGCTTCCAGAAAAGACAAAGACGATGCTCGAAAAGATTGGGTTTATCCCAAGCGAGCGCGTCTACGATCCGAATGTAGAATATTCGCCTGAAGCACAAAACGTGTGGAAGATTTTCCAGCAAGCTGTTTTCGATGAAACGCACAACCTCTTGGGAGAATTCCTCGCAGAGCGTTCTGCAAAGTTCACCGAAGCTGGCTACCCGTCAAAGTTCGTGCATCACCGTTTCGTGATTGAAGGTGCTAAATCAGTGGTGGTGCGTGGTGTCCAGATCATGATCAACGACATCGGCTTCATCATGGTCAACTACGATTAAAACAAGGAGCAATTCCAATGAAACAACTCCCAGCCCGTTTGTCCCTCTTTAAGCGCATCAACGAAGCGCTCGATAAAGCCAACGTCGAAGGCGACTTCAAAGTCACCAAGAGCCCGAAGGTTACCATCATCCGTATCGCACCTAAACGTGCTACCGGTATCCCGACCATCGTCATCCAGAAGAAGGTTGACAACATGATCGTCTACCTGCTCGATCGCTTCGATGTCAAGACCGTCGGCATCATGTCGATTCGCAATGCTGACGATGCGAAGAAGTTCGTCAAGTGGTACATGCTGATGCTGGACCTGGCAGCATTTCGTCGCGACCCCGCTGGCATCTAAGGACGCGTCATGAAGCAACAACAGTTCGCAATCAAAGTCGGCAAGATCATGGCCGAAGTGACAAAGCTGGTTAAGAATAGCGACATGTTCCAAGAGGGTATTTTCCTGTCACTCTCGACAATCGTGTCTGTGGAAGCTGCCGGCGAAATCCCAATTTACATGGTGCACACGTTTCCTTCGCCAATGTATCCAGAGCGCCATCACCGTGGCGTGGAGATGCAGTACGTACCGGCTGGCAATGAGATGGGCGTAGTGTTTCATCCCGACTACACGCTGGCACAGATGGCATCTGTATTCATGGTGGTCGGTTTCGAGCCTGACGCCGAACCAGTGGCGATCGCGTACCAGATCTTCGACTATCTGTTTCGCAACAATAAGCCGGAAGGTTACACCCTTCCGATGTACAATTTCTAAACCCTCCAGCAATTTTTTACACCACCCAAGCTTGTTATAGAGCAAGCCCTATTTTAAACAAGGAAAAATACCATGCAACAAATCAACAAAGGTCGCGTCTCGTTCTACGGTCACGGCGGCTGCGGCACCAATATCGGCAGCCAACTCGAACACTTCCGTGAACGCGGTGAAAAGTCGTTCGCCGATCTGACCCTGACCTACGTCGACACGAGCCGCTCGAACCTGGCCAAAAGCATCGACCCACGTCACTGCTACCTGATCGACGGCCTGGACGGTTCGGGCAAGGTCCGCGCTGAAAACCACGAAGTCATCACCCAACACATCCCGGTCCTGATGCAACAGCACCCAGCCCAAGACCTGGCCATCGTCGTGCATTCCCTGGGCGGCGGTTCCGGTTCGGTGAGCGGTCCTCTGCATGTGTCCAAGCTGATCGAAGCGGGTATCCCAACCATCGTCATCGGCGTGGCATCGGCCGACACCAAGATCGAAGCGTCGAACTCGCTCAAGACCCTGAAGTCGTACTACTCGATCGCCGGCATGCACGACGAACCACTCGTCCTGGCCCCGATCATGAACTACGCCGACAAGTCGCGTGAAGAATCCGACGGCGCCGTTGTCCGTCTGGTGCTGGCCCTGTGCGCGCTGTTCTCCCGTGAAAACGAAGAACTCGATAGCAAAGACCTGACCCATCTGCTGAAGTTCAACAAGACGACCAGCTTCGGCGCCCAACTGGCAGCACTGACCCTCGTGGAAGCCGGTGGCACCATCGCCGATTTGGGCAACGTGATCTCGGTCGCTACCCTGGCCAAGCGCGGCGATCGCACTGCCCTGCCGGTGCCGACCGAATACCAGACCGTCGGTTATCTGGCAGACGACGCTGACGAAAAGCTGCGCAAGCGTGCGCCGCTGCACTTCATCATCAGCGACGGCGTGCTGGGCGACATCGCCAAGGATCTGCAATCTATCGTGGCCCGTTTCGATGCGGCCAGCGGCATCCGTCAAACCCAGAGCAATCTGCTGGGCAAGAACGACAAGGCTGCCGATAACGGCCTGGTGCTGTAATAACAACAGCAAAATGTAGTATAGTGTGAAAGGATGCCTTCGCCATGACTTGCAAAAGTATCTTGGCGAAGGTGATCATCATTGGAGCGGGTAGCGCCTTTTTAGGTGTGAAAGCAATGGCTGAACATATCTTGGAATTTGGGTATGTTCATCGGCTGGTGCAGGATAACTTTAAAGACATTACTCGCTTTAGTGCACTCGTAGTACTGGGCAACAATTGGAACTCACGTTCAGCGGAAACTCCAATTGTTTTTCTTTGTTCTCTAGCTCCCCGTTGGGTGAAACCGCATGCTCCCGGTGCATGTATGGATCTCACATTGGAAAGCTGATACTATGAGTGAGATCATCTCGCCCCTTTAGTAATACTCACCTAGAAGCGGCTCCACATGGGGTCACTGGCCATATTGACATAAGTGTAAATTCATATCGTGGCAACCTAAACTTTACTCCAGAGGGGTAAATGCGGACCTGACCCTATTTTCTGAACTTCCGTCGAACGAGGCTATGAGTACTCGAGTACTCTGAGAACCCGATTGATAGTGGGAAACTCATCAAAGTCACTCGACCGCCATTGGATCAAATGGAAAACCCTGGCTTCGACCTTGCAGACTCTGTATGGAGTACAACTTGCATCCCGCATTAGGGGGGTTGAGGCCAGTTACTTGGCTGCCTTATATCGAAATACGCCCTGTGGAATAATCACCCTTTCGAGGACTTTTCCCCACATGTCGTGCTGGATTACGGGTAGCCAAGTAACTCTGGGTTTTATGCCGTCAAAATGAAATCAATAAAAACTACACACAACAATCGTATAGTGGTTACAACGGAGCCGTCATGAATGAACACCGCGCCACCTTAATCCAAGATATCCGTGAATACCTTGGCATCCTCCTACCTGTATTGCGTCCGATCTTAGAACAATACGCCTACACTGGGATTGATGAAGAAAGCGCCATCAAGTGGATCATCACCGAAGAACTCGAACTGATCCACTGCATGTGCGCCAACAACCATATTCGCAGTAACACTTATGAGCGCATCTATTCGCAGCTCAATAGTGACTTACCACAGTCGTTGTCGATTCTCACGAACCAATACATCCGTGCACCTAGACTGTACGATGAGTCGTGTATCGACATCCATTTACATGAGCGTGATTTGTACATCGGGTACTTCTCGCCACCACCTCCTTTCGTTCAATACGAACCTCTGATATGAACCCAAATCTCTTCCCAGTCTCTGAGACGTACTTCGGATATTGTACTGACCTTGCCGTGCACATCGAGCAAGTGTTGTACCAGTACCTGAAGAACGACAAGCCAACACCTACCATCGTTACAGGTGGCAAGCGCCTTATCCAAAACCCGACTGTGGGTGTGGCAATCATCCACGCGTTCGCACAGCGCTACGTCGACGAATTCTGCGCCATGTGGTCGGGCAAAGAAGTGCCAGCGTTCGAAGAAGTCATGCTGCCATTCATCAAGGTCGAGTGGCGTTGCGTGTACGATGAAGATGCAAAAGAAAACGTGCTGAACTACGAACTGTTCGAGCAACTCTCGAGTCTGCTGATCGACTTGCGAACAGACTTGCGCGTCTTCATGGGTCAGAACCACTGGGTCATGCATTTCTTCAAGGCCAATGGTTCGGACTTTTACGTGCGTAAGACAATCGATTATCGCATCTACGACTGGGAACGTCGGATGACTGATGGTTCGTGGACAAACACTGTAGAAGAAGTGGAAGTCTTGAGCGGCGAATTGACCGCTAACGAACAGTCGCTTCTCGACGAAAAGAAACACCGCGCCAAAGAAGAACGCGAACGCATAGCGAACGACGCTCTCTTCGGACACATTTAATGCACTATCATGAACCGTCCAACGAGCATTATCATTTCGCTGTCCGATGCCGCCGGCACGGTCAAGAAGGGTTTTCGTGACTACGTCGCGATCCTGTTAGCCAGGAACAGTCCACGCTTGGGGCTACTTAAAGACTGTTTGGATTACGACTGCACCGATTACTTGCGGCAGGTTCTCACCGAGATCTTTGCTGACCAAGGCATCCCTGAACTCTTCGGAGGTATCTCAGGTTCGACGCAGCTCTTACTCCAAGCAGGCATGGATCGTCCTGAAGCCAGCGCCGTGACACTTCAAGTGTACCGGATTGTCTTGGCCCAATTAACAGCGTTCTTTCCCACACTGGTGTTGGGACCGGACTCAGGCTACCAGTACGAGATGTGTAGCGAATACGACGCGTTTATCACGCCAGCTTAAAAGGAACAATTATGGGAACAACAGGTATCTTCGTGCTTCCCTTTGCTGAGGTTGTGCGGCAACTGGAAAACTTCGAAGAACTGCTGGCGTTTTATCCGGGCGGCGTTAAGAGTGTCATTCGTGATGCTTTACTGCTGGTCGATGGTCGTCGCGTAATGCGTCACCGCGCAGGGAACTTTATCAGTGAGTGGGAAACGGCGTCACTGCCTATCTTGCTCGACAAAGTCATGCGTGTGTACGACAACTCTGCGGAAGCTGTTGTTACGCGGATCATGGAAAACACGTCGGCCAGTCCGTACATCGAACTTGTGGTGGAGAAGATCTACCGCGAAACACAGATGGTCATGAGTAGCATGTTCAGTTTCGTCCCCGTTACCGTCTCTTCGGATGAAGGTTGCTGGTTGGGCGAAGATTACGTTGCATGGGTTACGCTGCATGATCACTTCGTCCCTAGCGGATTATGACACCATTATCATTGACTGCACTTCGGAACTCCAGCAGTTTCGCGGTGTAGTCTCTGATCTTTATATGCCCGTGTTAGAACTACCCGTTCTGCTGGGCTATATTCTTCCGAGCTTGATGAGTCGGAGTAACTTCGATGCCCGTATTACGTACCTAGCGCATCGGTGTGGGGAAGCAGAAGGAGTATATACAGGTCTCCTTGAGACGGATGAAGATATAGCCGTCTACGATGGAGTTTATGAAAGGTTTGCCAAAGCGCTGATCCAGTTCGGGTATGCTGTCAAAAATAAACTTGAGTCCTACAATGCGTATAGGGCTGGTATATTCGCTTACGACCTAAAGGAATACGTTAATGATGCAACAGTGGTCTTTGCAAAAAGAAACCTTAGCCGCGCCTGATATCATCATCTTGGGCACGCAGCGAATGGTTGAACAATTCCGTCGCCGCATTCGCATGCTCACCTACGAGCAGTTGCGTAACGACTTGCTGGAAAAGGAAGCAGTGGTTCTTGAATCGTTGATCCAAGCACTGCAATACGACAACAAAGTACAAACGGAGATTATGTGCGGGACCATGGATGTCATTCGGCATGACTTTGATATTCAGGACCGGGAAGATATTGGACTGGTGGCAAGTGCATTGATTGAACTTGCTGAAGGGTTGTATTTGGAATTACAACGCGTGGGAGCGTATCAGAACGGGTACTTGTATTACCAGTACCACAGTTTTGAAGACCGCGATTTGGTCATGGCGCGTTTGACGCTACCTGAAATTTCAGCGAAGGGTAACTATGGCCGACAACGACGTTGATGAAGAAGACACCACAAGGCACCCCGATGCGCCTATGAGAATCATCGTTCCGACCGAGGACATTTTCAAGGCGTTTCATCAAAGTACTGACAACCAAGTGTTTAGCACCGACTTGTACGAAATCGTCACCCAAGTCATCGTTATCCTTCTTAACAATACGGTCAATAACGTCGATGCCTTAAATGGCTTACCGTTACTTGATCGTATGACTGACGAACGCTTTCATTCAGACACAGCGTTTGAACAGAAAGTGCGTCTTGCGACAAACACTATGGCGTGGGAAATCTATCGGCGCGTTAAGGCACTAGGCATTCACTACGAAGGCATCTTCTCGTATTTCTTCGATGGGTTTGTTGGCCAAGACATTGTGTTGTACAATTTCCCTTATTAACTTTGACTGGATGCATTATGCTTAACCTTCCTGACCTTAAGAACAAAGTCACGTATAACTTCGACGTGTACCCAACTGCCTTCATTGGCAACAACTATAAGAACGTGACCGTATTGGGCACCATCACCCGTGAGATGGCCAACATGGAAATCGACACGGCAGCGCTGCACATCCAATGCTTTAACACGCTGCCTGCGGGTACACCGAATGATCCAGATGCGTACGACTACGTCAAGCTGCGCTTCCCTGACGGCAGCACAACCGTCATTGGCTTGGCCTGGATCAAACCAGAAACAGTTGAACTGATCGACGCCCGTGTCATTACGGTCAAGATCGGCGGCCGTACGCCTGCTGACTTGGCCCGCATCAAAAACATCCTGGTGCAAAACGGGTTAAACGATCTGGAATTTAGTATCAGCTAAATTTTAGTATAGTATGCAGAACCATGGAGAAGAGTTTTTTTACTGGCTTGCCCCCATGATTTGCGACAGAGGCGTGACACGTCTTGGTTGCTGTGCTTAGCGTTTCGTGCTAGAACGTTAGGTAGAGAACTTTCAATAACCAGTTACCCCTCTGGGTGTTGAAAGGATGTTAGGGCAATCAAACTTTCCATTATCGCTACGGGATTTCACTTCCTTGTTTGACCGTATCGATAGCAACTCTTTGGCTGGATGCGAGGGTCAGGTCTGCGTCTCCCCCGACGCACATACCCCTTTCGGCGTCGCTCGAGAGTTGGAGAGGGTGGTTGTTCTGCTGGGAAAAAAGGGCTATTTAGGGAGAGGATCGAAAGGTCTTCTCCCATTTTTTTTTTATGCCCCCAAAATAGGCTTCGGCCTTTATGCCGTATCTTTTTTTATTTGTCTAGCTCATGGAAAACAAAGAAAAATTATCGAGCGGGCTCATGGTGTAGACCAAACAAGGAGCCGTTCATGTCTGACGAAGTTCTCGATAATAATCCCTTCGTACTCCCTAAGCCAGAGTACACCCGCGACATCGCGGTGATTCGCCATTACATCAACGATGGCGCGCTGTATTTGCACAAAATGTCGGGCAAGCCACTTGAACAGTGCGAAGCGTTTATTCGCGAAAGCTTGCAACCGGGTGGTCAGTTCGAATTTAAAGATCCTGAAGTTCACTTCCTGCTGCGTAAAGACAACGGCGATCGCGTCAAAGCCAAGACCACGCTGTCGAACTACATTAACGATGCAGTCAAGAACAATGAACTCATCGCCCCAACCTTAACGACGTATTTGCCAGCCTCGAAAGTCAGTTCGCTGTTGGTGGACTTCATTGACATCAACGTCAAAAAGCGTGGTGTGGCAAAGAAGGCCCAGTTCAAAGCCATGATGGCAGGCGACAAAGAAGTCGAGACGCTTAAGAAGGGTGAGCAAACAACGTACAAGCTCGGGAACAACTCGATCTCCGGTGCCCACGTCTCAGCTTCGACGCCACTGTTTAACCGCACGGCGCACAGCACCTTGACGTCGAACTGCCGCTCGACTTCGGGTTACGGTAACGCCAACAATGAAAAGTTCCTGTGTGGTAATCGCCACTACTGGAGTCCTGACATCGTTCGGGCAAATATCATCTCGATTGTGAACCATACGAACTATCCGCAGATGGAAGCGGCGATGCAAAAGTTCGGTATCCGTGTTCCGACCGTGGATGAAACCATGCAAGTGATCGAGTATTCAGCCAAGCTGTACTGGAACGGTCAAGACCAGTACGACCGGGTCCGTGAACTTGTCAATACCTTGACTGACCTGGAACGTGCTGCATTTGTCTACACGGGCGACCTGTACCACTTGCGTCAGTTTAACGATAACGTAGCGCGTCAATTCATCGACAAGCTCTCACGCCGTGTTGCGGACCGTACGTACGACGATCCTGATGCGATCATCACCAGTACGTCAGAAGACAGCCACCACTTGGCTACGCAAATCTGCTGCAATGAGATGCGCGGTAAGACGCTTGGTAAGAATGTCCACACTGGCAAGTACGAAGTCGAAGAAGGCGACAAGAAAAAGCCACGTCTGGAAGCTGCCGATAAGCACGCGCGTTTGATGATCGTCACGGGCACCATCGAGAACATTGACAATGTCTTGAAAGAGTACTGGGACTTGATCCGTGCATTCTGGGTAACGCCAAACATTCCTGCTTCAGTCGCTGTGTTCCCTGACAGTATCCGCCGCTCGGCCGTCACGTCAGATACTGACTCGACCATCTTCTCGGTGCAAGACTGGGTCATGTGGAGCGAAGGACGCATTACGTTCACCGACAAAGCCATGGGTGTGGGCGCTTCGATGATCTTCTTGGCAGCGCAGACCATCACGCACGTCTTGGCTCGCATGTCGGCGAACTTTGGTGTCGAGCAAAAACGCTTGAACCAGATTGCCATGAAGAACGAGTTTTACTTCCCGGTCTTCGTGCCAACCCAAGTGGCCAAGCACTATTACGCCAAGCGTTCGGTGCAAGAGGGTAACGTGTTCGGTGAGATGGACATGGAGATCAAGGGCGTTCACTTGAAATCCTCGAACGCACCGAAAGAAGTCATGGATGCGGCCAAGGACATGATGGACTTTATCATGTCGTCTGTCTTGCGTGAAGAAAAGATCAGCATTAACAAGATCATGACTGACATCGCTAACATCGAACGTAGCGTCATCAATTCGATTAAGCGCGGTGGTCACGAATACTTCCGCAAGGGTCAGATCAAAACGCCAAGTTCATACGTCGATGGCGAGACGGCCACGCCTTACCAACAGTATCTGCTCTGGCACGATTGCTTTGCGTGTAAGTACGGCGAGATTCAAGAACCGCCTTACATGTCGATTAAGATCTCGGCAGACTTGTCGTCACCGGCCAAGACGAAAGAATGGTTGCGTAAGATCGAAGACAAAGCACTTGTTGAACGTATCGAACGCTGGATGGATCGTCAAGGTAAGAAGCACTTGGGTACAGCCTTCATGTTGCCTGAACAAGTCTTGCAACAAGGCGGCATCCCAGAAGAAATCCTGGCTGCTGTTGATGTGCGTAAGATCGTGCTCGAAACCACCAAGGTGTTTTACCTCGTCCTCGAAACGCTTGGTATCTACATGCTCAATGGCAAAATGTCGCGCTTGTGCGTTGACACTCACTAAGGAAAAAGAATGTTCCCTCCGAAACTAACTGGTTACGATGCTAGTTACAAAGTACCGTGCGGTCGTCCTACGTGGTATCGGGGGTTCCCTTGCCACGATGTGATGTTGTGTCCTACCTGTAAAAAGGTTCAGGCTGACCGCAGGCTCATGACTGCAGTTGCCAGTTACGAAAAGAAAGAAAGCATGCATTACACTTTGGAACAAGCAGCAAGAAAGTCAGCGGGTTCTTTCTACTCGCCTGAATTCGATAACCATACGCCATGCGCGCCTGATGCTGACTTCGTGACGGAACACGGGATTGGCTTTTGGTATCCAACGAGCATGTTTGCGTACGGCAGCGCAATCTACCGCTGCATGGTTGACTTGATGATCAAGCGGATCGAAGCAGCTGGTGCCGAGCCCCAATTGCGTTATCTGCCCTCCATGCCGGCATTGCCACCGGCTGATTGTGTCCACCGTGGTAATAGCGCCTATCGTACTGCTGGTGTGGAAGCGTTCGGTAAAGCAGTCATTGAAGTTCTGGACAAATACGTGAAAGACAGAATTGCTTCCGTCACGGTGGAAGAAAAGCAAAAGTTCTGTCAAACGGGCCAAGTGTACGTAAAGGAGCTGAGCTTCTTTACACCACAAGCGCCGGTTCGCGATTACGTCAGTGAAGACTCGAAGCCCTACTGGGGCTGGACAAGTATGGGTAACTTCATCCGCGCCGTCGGGCAAGCGATGTGGAAAGAACTCAACAGCCACGCAGACAAAGCAGGCGGCGTCTCGCTGGGAGCGTTTCCTGACTATCCACCTTATCCAGTAGCGGCGCTGAAGATTGGTGACAATTGCTACTTCAGTGAGCAGCAACTGCTGGACGTGGCCAACGAGATCATCGAAAACGCTCTTCACCGTGCCTTACCCATCATCATCAAAGCCAAGGAGAAAATGTGAACGACCATAAAGTACCATGCGGGACGGTTTCCGCTTACGACAAACAGTGCGATAGCGAACAGCTTTGCGCGGCCTGTAAAGAGATCACCCAACTGCGTGATCGGGTGCGTGAACTGGAAGGGTTGAAGCTTTTTGTCAATCTCCAACAGATCGGTCACTTCGCCGATGCAATGGCGCAAACGCGTGCTCTGTTGTCCGGTGCTGAAGCCGATGATATTGCACGCTCCGTTGCGCGGGGTCGACTCGCTGCCTTGGTTCGCGATATCACGGAAACGGTGATCCCAACCAGCGATCCAAAGTTCGTGGTCAAAGGCGGGATCATCTGCAATGCCAAGACGAACGAACCGATTCCGGACGATGAACCAATCATGATCTTCCGGGCCAAAGACGCCCTTGCAGCAAAGACGATCTTTGATTACGGCATGAACTTCCAACCCGGCACGCCACACCGTGTGGCAATCGACAACCAACACATGGCCTTCGTCGACTTCTCGCACGCGCATCCCGATCGCATGAAACAACCCGATACTTAAATCGGCGTCATAGAGGCTGGGGTCATCCCCAGCCCTTATGCCGTTAGCACATGATGGATTTTGCCCGGAACTGCAAACTACCGAAATCGCTTTCGTCTTGATCGACCCGAGCTTGGCATTGGGTTTGCTCGTCATCTTCCAACTCGTGCTGATGGCGAACTTCAAGTTCCCGACCGTAGTCGCGATTGCGGGTCAAGTGCTTGGGAATCAGATTCGAGTTGGTTTGCATGATGAATTTACCTATACGCTAGAGAGAACCACTTCGTCAATTTCGTCCTGGATGAAATAGTACTCTTCCAAGGGCAGCATGTTCTTCATGAGATTGTTCGTTCTCCAACGAATAACTTCACGTAGCACGCGATTGACTTGATGGCGATTATTAGAGCCTGGGCCTTCTTCCAAAATCTGGAACAAGAACGAGACAGAGGGAAGTCGGGCGATGACTAATGCCCAGAGCGCTTGCTGTGTGGGTGCAATGTCTGGCAATACGAATGCTTGTTCGAGATTGTCTTTGGTAACAAGTGGGACAGAGCGCAGAATTTCAGTAAAATCTTTACCACGACCACGTAGGTTATGTAAGATTTCTGCCTGCATGCGATCGACCTTGCTTACATAGTCATTGAGGAAGAAAGAATGCTCTTTGGTGGTCGCGCCCAGTGGTGCTCCTTTACGCCGGTTGTTAAGACGGTTAAAGAGTGCCTGGTCCAGATGCGAGAACAACATGTTCGGAATGACATACATGTGGATGAACTGCATGATGGAACGTTCCGACACACTTTGTCCATCTGAGAGCATTGTTTCATTTAAACGAAACGCCCGGTATTGAATAGCCAGCATCGGGATGTTAATCGCAATGACAGCAAGACCGGATTCTGACCCTGAACGTGTCCCGTCTGGTAAGTTCAGTGCCAAGTCACTCTTAGCGTGACGCAGTACTTTAACAGGGCAGACGTTTTGCCAATTGCGATGCGCTTCGAAGATGTCAAAGCTTTCCGTATGGGCGATCAAGACTTCTGGATTGCCTTGTCCATAGAACACGCCATCAAAGAGTCGACCCTTTGCAATGGACGAAGTCATTTTTAACGCCATTGATACATGTAATGCGAGAGCATCCACATTGTCATAGTAGCGTTCCAGATTATGCGAATGGGGCACCGTGATGGTTTGCAAAAGCTTGACTAAGAAGTGCGAGCTTTGGACCGCCATGGGGTTTTTGCGATAGAAGCGAATCACCGTGCCAAGGTTTCGCTTTAACCCATCGCGAACGTACTGCCACTCGGGGTACTTATAAGTACCAAAGGCAGCCGTGGACATCAAGTTAAACAGATTGTACATGGTGATGGTCCGGTGGAGATGAGTGGGAATTTAGCATAAAATGAGGAGGTCTCTTGGACCAGAAGAAGAAGCGTACATTGCATAAGCAAGACGCGAAGCTTGTATTGGCAGTGGCAACGCACCTTGGCTGGACGGAGATCTTCCAAATTGGTAACTCGTTCATGGGACGACCACCGGGTGGTTCTCCTAATAGTCGAGACCAAGCCATGGTTCCTGACTGGGTCAATAGCTTCGATGCAGCGTGCTCTCTCGCCGTCGAACACAACTGTTACCCAGACAGGTCACACATGCAACATGAACATTACTGGGCAGCGCAAAGCGAGCGAGTCATTAAGCCAGAGCATGCTTACCGCTTGGCGATTTTGCGTAACGTCTTAATGCTCATGAAACACATCAACCATGAAAAACAGGAAAGGGGACAGGGGGCTGCAAATCAAGGATAACGACCAGGGTGATAACATCTTGGTAAAAATTTACTAGCACACTCCTTATTCTATAGACCAAGAACTCACCTTCTTGACTATACAGCCAAGGTACACGCCTTGACTGTAAGGACGTATAATGTCGTTCCTTGTTTTTAACGATTCTAAAAAGTTTCACACACATATCACAAAATTGAACATAGTAGAGTAATCGAACTGTTTGCGCAAACATTTAACTCTTGTACATAAAAGGAAATAGCCATGGCCGTCAATGGAAACAACAACAACAATGCATCCCAGTCCCAAACCCAGATGGGCGAGAAGATGAGCGACGCATTCACGCAACAAGCACGCACCGGCAATACCGACCGCCGCAACCAAGACCAGGGTCAAGGCAACCGTCAGGACAACCCGGCCAACCAGGCACACCGCGCCTCGGACGACCAACAGCAGAAAGCATTCAGCTTCCGCAACATGGGCGCCATGGGCCGCTCGGCAATGGGTCGCAGCCCGACCTCGGAAGCGCTGGCCAAACTCGTTTCCTCGATCAACGAGGTCTACGAGAAGAACGCTGACAAGAGCTTCGAGATCACCGTTCTGCCGATCGACATGAACTCGAACACCCAGCTGTCGGTTTCGGTCGCCATCATCGGCCTGCGCGACAAGCAGCGTCCGCAACTGGGCGCCGCGTTCCACACGCTGATCATCGCCGGCTCGATCGACGAACCAGCACCGCGCTTCGAAAACATCGGCGGCGTCAACACCGAGATCACCCGCGTGGTCGGCGAAGCCTACGAAAGCACGATGATCGCTGTCGTGCGCGATGCAGTCGCTCGCCACTTCGGCACGCAACTGCCGCTGTTTGATGCCGATGCTGAAGTTGTTCCACGCAGCTTCGATCTGAACGATCCACAAGCGATCTACACGCTGGCAGCGAACGCCCTGTTCGCCTGCTCGCAGGAACTCGAAACCCACGCCGATGACTTCCAGGACCTGAACCTGGCTTTCGTCGAACGCGATTCGAACCTGAACGTGCGCATCAACTACGGCCAACCGCAATTCGTCGACTCGACCAGCCTGCCTAACCGCGGCGACATCGAGATCAACTTCTCGGCCGCGCCGACCAACCAAGGTCAGCAACAAGTCGAACGCACCAGCAACGTCTCGAGCACCCGCGGCTTCCTGGATCTGGCCTGGTCGCCAGTGCAACAGCAGCAGAACCAAGGCGGCTGGGCACAACCTGTCCAGTCGTTCCAGCGTTACGCTGCACGCTTCGTCATGACCGGTCTGGAATCGCAACAGCTGCTGACCATCCCGGCCCAGCTGCTCGCGCTGATCCCAGCACTGTCGCTGCGTGAAAACAACCAGTGGGTGCAAGCGTTCCGCAACACCGGCTTCGCGTCGGACGGCGTGGACCTGCACGATATCGGCGCCGTCGGCATCGAAGTCAACTTCGAGAACAACGCCAACGGTATCGGCTCGCGTATCGACACCAAGAGCGACAGCTTCAAGCCGGAACACCTGCACAAGCTGGTCGCTTCGACCGTGCAGCCTGGCCTGATCGTTTCGCTGGACGTGCCAGAATGCGGCGCCTCGACCTGGTACAACGGCGTGTTCGCAGCAGCAGCTGCCGGCAACCCACGTGCCAACCAGGCAATCATCGATGCAGCGAACCAGCTGACCAACGGCAAGTTCAGCAACTACTTCGGTGGTGGCCGCGTTGCCGTCGATGAAGACAACCGCATCCACCTGGGCCACTACGCCGACCGTTCGGGCGTGCGTCGTGACATCCGTGACATCGACTACCTGGCCGTGCTGAATCTGGTCGGCGAGAAAGACCTGTCGGTGGTGCGTGACTGGTCGGACAGCTTCGTCAAGACCGGCTACCCGCTGGCTCTGCGCCTGGCTGGCCGTAAGCGCATCCTGACCAACCTGGTCAACGATGTGAAGATCACCGGCTACGCACGCCGCGTGACCTTCGAAGCGAACTTCCTGGACGCGCTGGCCAAAGCCGTCATCGACTGCGGCCTGTCGATCCGTACCCATGCTCCGTACGCGGACCTGGGTTCGATGGAACGTGCTTCGGGCGACTACCTGCGTTCGGCAATGCTGGATTCGGGCAACTCGGGCGTCTTCAACAGCGGTGGCGGCTTCGGCAACAACGCTGGCGTGGGCAACCGTGGCTTCGGCTTCAGCCGCTGGTAATAGTACGGCAAGATAGTTGAGTAGAGAAAAGAGGGAGCTTCGGCTTCCTCTTTTTTTTCCCTTAACAAAAACAACAACGTAGTGAACCCTTAACTTCCTAGCATTATTCACAAAGGAGACTTCAATGGGTGTAGCCCTCGAATTGGTAGACTTCGATGACATGTTTCATCGCGGCATTTCCAAAGCGCCCATCATCATCAACGATTACTCGGAAGCATCCGAGGACGATAAGGAATCCTTCAATCGGCTGATCTACACGAAATACTCCAACGACCTTTTGAGCAACTTGCCGAGTTGCGAATGCGGTGAGGTCCAAGGAAAACTGAACGCACGGGACCGGGATCAACCTGGCGTTATCTGTGGTAACTGTCACACCGAGTGTGTGGCACCCATGGAACAAGAACTCGAACCGATCGTGTGGATGCGAGCGCCAAAAGAAGTTGAGCGCTTGATGAATCCGATCATGCTCACGATGCTGAATGAAAAGTTCACGCGTAGTGGCTTTGAGATCATCCGCTGGATTTGCGACACCACGTACAAACCACAAGTGCGTACGCCGGCGATCATGGAACAAGTGCAAGAACTCGGTATCGAGCGTGGCTACAACAACTTCGTGAAGAACTTCGACGACATCATCGAAGCGCTTTTCGATTTGAAGTACGGGAAAGCCAAACGCACGTCGCCGACTGATCCACTGCATGCACTAATTAAGATGCAGCGCAATTGCGTGTTCTCGGAATTCATGCCGTTGCCTAACCGCGCCCTCATCGTGATCGAGGAAACCAACGTGGGTATCTACGTTGATCCAATCATCACTGGCGCCGTCGATGCAATTCGCACCATGGTCGGTATCGATGCTCCGACCTCGAACTACAGCACCCGCACCAAAGAGAACCGGACATTTAAGACTCTGTTCGGCCTGGCAGCATTTAACGACGACTTGGCTCGCTCCACGCTGGCTAAGAAAGAAGGCATCTTCCGTAAGCACGTCTTTGGCACCCGCAGTCACTTCTCGTGTCGCGGCGTCATTACCTCGACAACGGACGACCATGTCTACGACGAGATCTACGTGCCGTGGGGTATGGGCGTAGCATCGCTCAGTGTTCATCTGACGAACAAGCTGCTGCGTGACGGGTTCGAACCCAACTCAGCCAAAGCGTACCTGTACGAACATGCACAAACGTACAGCGCGCGACTGGAAGGGTACTTCCGCGAATTCATCGAGGAGTGTCCGTACAAAGGCTTGCCGGTTGTGTTCCAGCGTAACCCATCGCTCGAACGTGGTTCTGCCCAAGCGATGTTCATCACGCGTATCAAAACGCAAGTGGACGATCCAACCATCTCGATGTCGATCCTGTCGGTCGTTGGCTTTAATGCCGACTTCGATGGTGACCAACTGAACTGCACGCACGCCATTGATGGCTGGTCGGCTGACAAGTTGCAAAAGCTTGCGCCGCACATGAGTGTGTTTGGTCTGGACCAGCCTCGCGCTGTGTCACGTAATCTGTCAATGCCCAAGCCCGTGGTAGCGACGATTGCGAGTTGGATGCACCGTCCGCTCGATCCGGCAGATCCAATCAAGCTGGCCCGGATGGATGAACTGCTCGGCCAAGCACCAGTGGGTACGATTACCACCCCGCGTCGCCGCGCAACGGATCGCGAAACTCTTCAATAACAAGGTCCCCCTAGTGATAGGGGGTTTAAACAAGGGAGCCCAATATGGTTCAAGTAGTAGTTGGGGGTTCCGGAGACTTCAACGCCATGGTGTATGGTTACGACCGTCATCCGGGCACAATGAATTATCTGGAAAACCAGTTCTCCAATTTCAGTAGCACGCTGACGGATGCTGGTCGTAGTTTCTTCTCCAACGCCAAGAGTACGTTTGAATCGCTCACCAACTCCGACGCAATGCGCGCTGCGCGTAATGCATTGCGTAAAGCTGGTGGTCTGTTCCAACGTGATGAAATTCGTTCCATCTGGGATTTGGCAGACTTCCAAACTGCCAAGCCAGTCATGCAGCGTTACATCATGGCGATCCCAGAAGTTCGCTCGCTGTGGCAACAACAGCGCATCGATGGTTACTCCGACACGTATGTCGACTTGTACCCTGGTGCAATTGGTGAAAACCATTACGACTTCCGCCGCATGACGACGGGGATCGTGCAAGAGTTGCCCGATGATGATGAAGCAGAATACGTCATCCGCGAGCATCTGGATGATCTGGTGGAAGATGATCGTGAACTCGATACGGATGAAAAGGCCGATCTGGACTACACGCGCGAAGTGGCAAAAGCCTTCGCCGAGTTGGGTCAGGATGACTTGACGTCTGTATTTGGCGGTAAGCGTTAAACGCAAAAAAAGTAACTCGACTCTTCACAGGGTTGGGTTACTTTTTTTTGCCCGCATTTTTAGATCCGTCGATTTTATGTATCTATCTTACTTCGACTGGATCTTTTATGATTATCCCCGTCCCTACACTTTCCTCTGCTGGCTGGGTCACAGCGTTTGCTGATAAAGCAGACAAAATCATGGCGCACTTCTTTGAAGCTGAGAAGTCCCAAACGTTCATCTACGGCAGCAACGTATCGAGTCTTCAATGGCTCGTGCAAGAATACGGCAACCGTCCTGTGGCAATGACCCAAGAGTTGCGTGAAGCGCTTGAGCGTTATCTGAAGCGCTATTACACTGGCGTGATTGTTGACGTTGCAATTCGCGATGATGGTACGCCGCGTTACGAGCTGCGCGTGTCGATTCAAGTTACTGAAGAAGGTCGCAACTACTCCTTCGGTAAAGAACTGCAAATGAACAACGGCGCTCTTGCCAAGATCATTGACCTTAATAACGGCTAAGCCTACTAATAACAAGGAGTAACGAACATGAGTGATGAATACGATCCGTCTGAATTTGTCCGCCAACGCATGGCAGATGAAATCAGTGAAATTGCAGCCAATGTGGAAAAGGCTGCTCATGAAGTGCGCGCTCGTTTGCCAGAACGCCACTTCCGTGAAATCTACCTGCCGATGTTTGCAGGCGATGCTAAGCTTAACTATCCGGTGGACTTGAACCACTGGGTCAACTTTGCTGGCAATCCGTACCGGGAAGTGGACATCATCAACGAACGTGGTGAAGTGCTCTACACCGTACCACCAGTTCTGGATCGGCATTCTGTCAATCCAATGGACGGTAGCGAGACTCGCACTTCGATTGCCCACGCCATTTCAACTGCCCAACAGTATGGTCGCATTCATCCATCGCAAGGTGTGAACTATCTGAATGCAGAACTTACTGAGCGCGCATTAATTATGAAGGTGCCAGCGAACGTGCTCAAAGATCTTGAGACGTGGAATGCTATTTTCCAACGCTACAATCGCCCGCCCATTATTCAGGCACAAGCCGAGCAGGTCAAACCTGTTGTTCGTCCTGACGACGATTTCGATTTCGAACCGTTCTAACCAATTGCAAATACGCATGGGGAGAACTTGTGGTTCATGTCCATTTAGGAATTTCCCATGCTGTTTCGTGTAAAGAACGAACTTAATATCGCATCAGTGAGTGACATCCATCTAGGTCACCGTCGTAACCCAACTAGGCGCATTATCGGAAACCTCTTTACTGCGCTGCCAGACGACGAAGTCACTGCTGCACTTGACCTCCTCTTAATTCCAGGGGATGTGTTTGATAACCTCAAATCGCTGCCCGATACCGATGTTGTTGACATCGACTATTGGATTTACCAGACGCTGCGTCTTGCCAAGAAACACAACATCGTTGTGGTGGTTCTGGAAGGCACCCCTGGTCATGATTGGAAACAATCGCGGCGCTTTGTGGAGATCAACGAGAATGCAGGTATTGGCGCTGACCTTCGTTACATAGAGACCCTTTCCATCGAGTACATAGAGCAATACGGGATCTCCGTGCTCTGTGTACCCGATGAGTGGGATACCCCTGAAAACACCCTAAGCCAAGTACACGACCTGCTGCGAGCCAAAGGCTTGAGCCAAGTGGACTTTGCGATCATGCACGGACAATTCCCACACCAATTGCCCGAGCACATCAAAGCACCCAAGCACGACCCGGAAGCGTACATGGCGCTTGTGAAGTATGTGATCTTTATCGGTCACGTCCACACCTTTAGCGTCTACCGTAGTCTGGTTAATCCAGGCGGCTCTTTCATTGTGGCGCAAGGATCATTCGATCGCTTAACCCATGGTGAAGAAGGACCAAAGGGACACGTCAGGGCAAAGGTGCGTGCTGTGGGTGACATTGATTTGCAGTTCATCGAAAACGAAAACGCCATGAAGTTCGTGACCGTAACGTGTAACTCGATGAGTCTGGAAGAAACACTCGCTACCATTACTGCGCAGGTAAAGGATTTGCCAGATGGTTCGTTCGTGCGCGTGAAAGCCGATTGGGATAACCCGATCCTCACCAACATGGAAGAACTCATTCGCCGCTTCCCGCTGGCGAACTGGACCAAGCTCTCAACTGAAGCTGTGGTGGAAGAAGAACAAAAGGTGATGGAAGAAGATACGCCATTTGTCCCTATCGTATTGACCCGTGATAACTTGCCGGGCTTACTCATGGAACGCATTGCGCGCTCTGGCGCAAGTGGCAGTGTGATTGATGCAGCAACTGACATCTTAATGGAGATTATCAAATGACGCTTAACAGCATGATTGCAGAACGGGCTGTGGGGAAGTTTCCCATTTCCGTTGCAACATCGCTGGCGTTGGAAGCGGCGTGCGGTATCCACGATGATTATCCCGTGAACCGCGCGCCCATTCTCGACTACCCAGCTTTCTGGGTTAATGTGCGAACCCTGATTCGGAACTTTATCGGATCACTTGACCGTCATTCTGTTAATAGCCTCGTGCCGGAAGATATTGCCGAGACCATTGCAGAAGAGATGCAGCACATCAGTGGTATCATTGCGGAGTATTCAGAACACCGTAGTAACGTGACGTATTACTACAGCGACTACCATGACATGGAAAGTAAGTACAAACATGCCACGGTGCGCCGGGATAATACGGACAACCAAAAAGAATACACCGCCATGCATGAAGTGGCTATGAAAGCGCTTCTTGAAATCACTGGCAACCAGATTCACCTCTTTACCTTAAAGCTCGAACCTGAGGCTTTCCCTACGGCGATGATATTGACGAACTATGCGTACGACCTTGTGTCTTACAAGAAGTTCAACAAGCTCGTGTTACTTGAATCGCACACCGGAAGAATTAAGGAACGGGCCCAATGGTACACGAAGTACTATCAAGGTGAGGGATTGTCAATGATCCCTTTCCGCGAAGACTTCCTACAAGTCTTTGGTGACAGTACCACTTTTCGACCGATGGATCACCGCTTGCGCAAAGACATCATCGAAATTGCTACCAAGTACAACTGGAGCGCGGTCACAACCAAGGACAAGATTTTGTACGGGATCAATGCCATGAAGAACGACTATTACAAGACGATTCTGAAGGACATTCTCGTATAGAACGGCCTTGCCTAAATAGCATTAGGTAAGATTTAACTACACTCGCTCATCATCTGAGAGGCGCTACGGCGTCAAATAACAAAGGAAAACGAACATGGCTGGTCCATTCCCACAACGCGTGAAGAACGCACTCGACCATCGCAAGCTGAACCTGTCGGCACCAACGCCCGGCCAACAAGGCAAATGGTCGAGCCTTATCTGGGGCTTCCACGCGAACAACCCACGCATCACCGTCTGGACCAACGTGCCGGAAGATCAGACGGAAAAGAACGGCAACGGTAAGATCGCTGCCAACATGGACATGCCGACGATGTTCGCCATGGTCAACCTGCTGAACATGGCAGTCGATGCTGAAGGCGAAAAGCGCTGGAAGATCGAAAACAAGAACTTCATCTTCCCAGGCGGCAAGCGTTCGGAAAAACCGGTCGTGGTTTCCGAGACCTGGATCGGCAAAGACGCCGAAGGTTGCGTGTTCATCAGCGTCACCGCGCGCGATCGGCCGAAGATCAAATTCGTGTTCGGTTCGTCGGACTTCCACCAGTTCTTCCACCAGAGCGGTGAACCGATGACCAAGGGCGAAACGTCCGTGCTGTTTGCACGCGGCTACGCACGCATCCTCGAAGGCATCCTGCCGGGTCTGGCAATTGCCAACTACGAAGAACCGAAACCGAAAGAAGATCGCGGTGGCGGTGGCGGCAACCGTGGCAACTACGGTAGCGGCGGTGGCGGTGGCAATCGTTCGGGTGGTGGCGGCGGTGGTTCGTCGTTCGACGCTGGCGGGGACGACATGCCGTTTTAAGTAACACGGTAATACTCTAGCTTGAGAACCTAATCCTGCTCGGAAGGCGGGGTTAGGTTCTCAAGCTTTTTCTTCCCTTACTCTGGCACGAGAGTAATCTAGGAAACTTCAGGCATATATCACGTACTTGAGCAGTATCGTTCTGTTCTATAAAAGGGGATTGATTTGAAACTAGAAATTAACCGATTCGGTCTTCAAGGGGCACCGTCGCAAGTGAACCTGGAGCATCGTGGTGTAGTGCTCGAATGGAACATCGCTTTGTTTGACAAGGCAAGTTTCAATGGTGAGTTCGATATCTTCGAACAAATCAACGGGTACTGGGGGCACCTGGCGATGGAAGTACAAGACAAGATCTTCAATGTGTATCAACGCATTAAAGATGTGTTCGATTCCGTCTGGGAAAACAGTGAACTGACCAAGCAGTTGTACCAGCTCATCAAAGAGCTGTACGTGCACCATCAGTTAAGCGACATCAAGTTCTGGATCTCGTTTCGCAGTAACGTCGTGGTGCCGGCTGGCCTGCGTGAAGAATTCAAAGAGTCGCACGAAACACCAGGCACGCGTGAACGCACGTACCTGAAGGCAGACTACGAGTGGCTCGTGGCACTGTCTGTTGCACTGCGTCCCATGGTTCCAATCTGGGGCGAGTTCATCAACCGCACGCGTCGCGATGCCGGTACGGTGTTTAAAGAGTACTACGCATTCCAGTTGCTGGCGTACTCGAGCTTGTACAACTCTGAACCAATGGAGCGCCTGCGTGTCTACGTGGAGCATTCCTTGCCAGCGGAGAAGTCCAAAGCAGCAGCCATCTTCGGCGGCATTTCGTCAGAAGACTTTCCGATGTGGGTGTTGGGTCTGGTCGTTGTTCGGCGTTTGTCTATCGGCGACGTACGCGGCACTGATCCAGGCACCACGCTTGTGAGCTTTATCTACAAGTACATCGGGCAAAAGGTGAAGGGGCATGACAACAACTTCATCGGCATGGTCAAAGACAAGCAAGTCGAAGGTCAGGGGCAAGAAGGGGAAAACAACCTGTCCAAACTCGAAGGGTACAAGATCAAGCAGGAAATTCCTGCGGGCGATATCGCCATCATCGAGTACCGTGCACGTCAACCGCTGCATCTGGCCAAGAAGCTGTGTCCTGACATCAGTGAAGAACTGGTGAAGGAATCGATCGCTACGGTGACGGCGGCGCTGCAAAACAGCACGATCTTCAATCCGCAAATGACCATGGTGCAATGGGTCATGGCTGGCGTCTTGCCACCACGCGGCTTGTTGCATCTGAAGAAGACCACGGTCTTGATGGTCATGGGTGTCGTGCAAGCGATCCTGTGGCACAAAGGTCACCGTGAGTTGGCAGGACTCATGACGGCGCTCGAACAAGACAGCGACGATGAGATGCTGCTCGGTGGTACGGATTCCCGTGCCCGCATTCCCAAAGACATGCTCGAGCAACTCGATGCGCTGTTCCCATACTCGCGTCGTCCAACGGGCAAGATGCGTCAAGTCAAGCGTACCAACGCTGCGATCGAGACCATCGAAGAACTCAACAAAGGGTTCGGTAGTAACGTGTGGCGTCTCACCCTCCCAGCAGCTTGGGTCGAGCAAGTCACCGGTAATAAAAACAATCGGCGGTATAGCACCCCGCACGATATCAAAGTCAAGTTGGCAGCCCTTGCCATTCAATTAGCACAACGTACGTTTTAAACAAGGAGTCAATAATCATGGAACATCTCAAGTCTTTCCGTATCAGCAAACTGCTCTTGCAAGAGAGTGGCACGTATAACGATCAGATGCGTCGTCGTTACGATACGGTATTGCAAAACAACACGATGAACATGATGGCCGAACGTTTGGCTGGCGTGTCCGAATACCAAGCACCGCTCTTTGCTGGTATTGCCAACCAATTCATCGCGCCGCAAGCAACGCCTGAAAAGCAGATCGACATCAGCAACGGCTGGTCCGAACGCCGCATGCGCTTCATGATGGAAATCGAGATCGACTTGTACATGGGCGGTCGTATCAAGGAAGTCATCCTGGGCTGGACGAGCCACCTGGGTATTTCGACTGCCGGCCAGATCGATCCGCAAATGGAATTCTTCGTGAATTCCACGCTGCAAATTCGCGAGACCATCGCCAATACGCCTGTCGGTCGTCAGACCTACTCGTCGGTCGTGGACAACTCGCACATCCTGGTTGACCCAAGCTGGAGCAGTATCTACACCGCGCAAGCCGATACGCGCCTGCGTCCAGAAGACGTCTTTACCACGATGAGCCGTACGCACCTGTCCGGTCTGGGCAAAGTCGCTGACGGTCGCACGATGTCGATGAACACGGCTGTCAAGTCGCGTCGCAGCAATGGTTCGGCAGCGAACTACATGGCTGACATCCTGCGCAGCCACAAGCAAGCATCGGTGCTCGAAGAAGCCGGTGCGGGTGAACAGGAAATCCTGATGAAAGCCCGTGGGTTCGCTCAGGAAAACATCGCTGCTGCCGACTACTTCCTCGCCGCTATCTCGCAACTGCGGGGCATGGGTGTGTCGAACGTGTTCCAGTACAGCGACCTGATCTCGCTCGATGAAGGCGTCACGCATAACACCGTGGCGTCGTTCCTGGGCCAGACCCAAAAGTCGAGCGTACACCAACAAGGTCAGACGCAGCACTGGGCAGGCGCCGATGCAGAAACCGTAGCAGCTACGGTACTGAGCCAATCGGTGCCAGCAGCCATGATGGAAGTGGGCCTGACGAACGTCATGTTCAAGTCCACCAACCAAGACATCGGTAGCCAGATGCATACGGTCTTCATGGACATTCGTGGTTTCGTCCACGGCGACCTGTCGACCCAAGCGCAATACCTGCGTAACCAACTCGAGCAGACCATCCTGCGCGATTTGACCTACAACAACTCGATCTCGTATTCGGTCGAGATGAGCGTGGACTTGCTGGGGGAAACCTGGATCAAGATCTCGCTCAATGGTGGTCCGTTCATCGACTACGTCACGCCAAGCTTCTGCGATGCGCTGACGGTGCCGGTCCTGACCAACAACAGCAATGCGGCAACGCAACTGGCGAGTGACTTCGAACTCCTGGCCAGTGCTTTGAGCGAAGCGTCCAAAGACGCACATCCAACGATCCAGTCGGCCGGCGGCACGGCGTGGGGTAACATTTAATCACATCCCCCTTCTAAGATAGAGGGGGTTACGGGAGTACTACATGAAAATCCTCGAACTCTACAGCGCAGTACTGAAGATGGCCAAGCGCCACGTCAATGAAGATGGCACCGTCTCGCAAGTCTTCGGCGGCAAGAACGAGCCATCGCTCATCAAAGGCAAACGCATCGTCGTGCCAACGCGTGAACACCTGTCCAATCCCGACTGGTCCAATCGCGTCGTGTTCCATCCGCTGTCGGAAAACATCCTGCGCGGTGAATCGGCTGTGCTGGAAGACTTCCGTCACGCACTGAACCTGCGCATCAACTGGACGATCGGCCTGGTCGGCTTCCAACTCCTGATGATCGCAGCGTCGAACGAAGAGCACGCCAAGCTCAGTCCGTACCAATCGGAATACCTGCGCTTTGTCAAGAACGCAAACAAGACCACGCTCGAAGCGTTCAAGAAACTGATGAAGGCCATGCCACTGGACCAAACCCAGAAGGCGTTCGTCTCGATCTATCTGAAACGTGCTGGCACCATCGGCGAGCGTCGCTATTCGCGCGTCGGCGTCGTCAACTTCCCACTCTACCAAGAGCTGTGCAAGCCTGACGTCAAGGAAATCTGGGGCGTGAAGTTCGCCAACAAGAAAGATCCGGAAACCATCAAGAAGCTGCTCGAGCAGATGATTCCGGGCATTGACGTTGACCACAGCCACAGCCGTGGTTCCGATTCGGGCGTGGCGCCGTATCTGGACGCCTTGATGAAATCGGTGATGGCAGTCTCGGCTGACCTGAACGCACAGATCGACCTGTTCCAAAACGTTCTCGACGCCAATAGCCCTGACGAAGATGACGATGCGAACTCGAAGAACCTGCGGTTCAACGACGAATGGGTGGAAGTCTTCGACAACCTGGACGTCATGATCCCAGAAGTGCGCATGATCCCGATGCAAGCCGGTAACGACGGCGGCAAACCAGCAGCGCCTGCCCAACAACCGACGGCCGCTACGGCGCCGGCAGCAGCACCGGCAGGTCCACTGCCAGCAGCATTGAGTGGTAACGGCTGGAACCAGCAAGCACAACCGCAAGCGCAATCGGTCTTTGCGCAAGCAGCTGCTGCACCTGGCCCTGTTCACACCGGTCGTGGTCTGGACTTCGAATCGCTGCTGCGCTCGAACGGCGCTCTGGCCCAAGCAGTCGGTGGTGTCTCGGCACCGCAAAGCAATGGCTGGAATGGCAACCAGAGCCAAGGCAACAATGCACCATCGTGGGCACGTCCTTCCGGTAACTCCGGTAACAACTGGAACGGCGGCGGCAATGGTCCAAGCTGGGCACAAGGCGGCAACAATGGCGGCGGTAACTGGGGTGGCGGTTACAGCCCGTCGATCTAAGTAATTAGGTCGCGGCATAAAGAGAGAGGGGGTCACCCTCTCTCTTTTTTTCTTTCAAGGAGCACAAAATGTCTTTCAAGGAATACAAAAAATGGCTCTCGATCGTCGTAAAATGCAATTCGTTAAAGGGGTTGTCCTTACCCGAGCACAAGAAGAAGAACGACAACGAAACGCTCGCAAGTACAAAGGCGATCCCCGTCTTGCCGCTGCCCTTATTTTTGGGCTGACTGCACTAGGTTCGCCGTATCGTTAAATTGTACGTTTGGTTTTATGAGCGCTTGCAATGCGGGCAACTAACTGCGTGTCAGGCAACAGCAAGTTACTGATAGTGCGGTCATTGTCCGTGGGTGATGTGAAGTTATTCATCCGCATTACGATCCAATGCATGTTGTCAGGCACCTTGTGAAACGAGAGCAGACTAAAAAAATCGAACTCGTACTTATATGCTGCCGCAGGATCAATCGCAACAATTTCTCGTACATTTTGACGCAGCACCGTCATGTGCGCTTCCAACACATTCCGGAAGTCCGGGTCGTAGTAGATGGAGGCGCCTGGGTCCCGCATGAGGTTATCCACAAGCATTTTTATTCCTTTTGGTTTCAATTACATATTACTAAAGTGTACCGTAGTTAGGTATTCAAATAATTAGTTCTTAAAAACAAGGAAAGCCCAATGAAGAAACTGAAACTGAAAGAAGGGTACGAGGTCTTTGACGAACCGATCTGCGATCCAGATGAACTCAGAGACGTGAACATTCTGATCGAGACTTGTAAGCAACAGGGCTACGAGATCGATCAGGCAACCGTGCGTGATGCATGGACTGCGCATAGTGAAGAGTACTGTGCGAGTTGGTTGAACATCAATGGTCATGGCGACCGGTTGGTGGAGATCATTCTCCACTATACTAAAGTCGTTGAGTAGTAAAGTGTGGTACAAACAAGGAGAGCATCATGAAGTCGATACCCAAGATCAAGATGGAGCCAAACAAGCTCTGCGATCCTAAACAAATGCCAGCACTGGGCCTGAATCCTTGGGAACAGCATTGCTGCATCGGCCCACGTAAGCTGATGTTTAGTAGCTTTCATCAGCAACAAGCGCAACAGGGGAAAAGCAAATGAAACAACAACCCAACGAATTGCGTCGCGATTTGATGGGCGTGAACGGTCTCAATCCTTGGGACGGGCACGATTCCAGTAGCCGCAAACAAATGTTCTCGAGCCACATCGGCCAGACTCTCGTCATCAAGGGAGCAACGGAACGTTACGTGCAAACCGGCATGGAGCGCGAATACGGCAAGTACACCTTCTCGATGAAGATGCCTGTCGATGCGGAAATCATCCGCGTCATTGATCGCTATCCACAAAAGCTCGGCCTGGATACCATCCGGATGAATCCACAAAGCGTGGTGATCTTCGAAGACTTCAATACCAAAGAAGTCGGCATGATCGACTTGCGCAAGTACTGTTCTTACCACCAGTACTTCGGTTTCGAATACCAGCAACGTGAAGCGTTATCGCGCGTGCGTGCTGGTGCTCATTTGCAAGCCGGTGAAATCCTGATGGACTCGCCTTCGGTGAAAGCCAACGGCGGCTACGCATACGGTCGTCAACTGAACATGGCGTTCATGTCGATCCCAGGCGTATCTGAAGACGGTATTGCGATCTGTGACGACGTACTGCCGCACTACCGCTTCAACACTTACGAGCACCGCGTGGGTGAATGGGGTAGCAAACGCTTTGCGCTCAATCTGTACGGGGACGATGAGAACTATAAACCGTTCCCAGACATTGGCGACAAGATCCGTCCTGACGGGCTCTTGATGTGTCTGCGCAGTTACGACCGTGATCTGTCGGTGGTCGAGCAAAACATCAACAGCATGCGCGAGCCGGACTTCACGTTCGACAAGCTGATCTACGCAGCAGGCGCCGGCGGCACCATCGTGGACATCCGTGTTCACCATGATCCAACGCAAGGCTACCTGGGCGGCATGGATGCGCAGCCGGAGAAGTACGACAAAGCCCGTCGTGAATTCTACCAGCAGATCGCCAACGAGTACTTCCGCTTGAAGCGTGAGCGGGGTGACCGTTTGCAGTTGACGCCAGAGTTTCACCGCATGGTCGTGGAAGCCTTGTCCGTTATCGACAACGATCCACAGCGCGTCATCAAGCTGTACCGTCAAGCACCGCTGGATGAATGGCGTGTCGAATTTACGATCCAGTACGAGATCACGCCAACCATTGGCTTTAAGCTGACGGACTGCCACGGCGGTAAGGGCGTTATCTGTAAGATCATGAAGCGCAGCGAGATGCCGGTTGACGAAGCAGGTAACTCTGCCGACATCATCATGGACCCGAACTCGACGATCAGCCGGATGAACATCGGCCGTTTGTACGAGCAATACATCAACGCAGCTTCGCGTGACGTGGCCAAGCAGATTCGCTTTGAACTGGGGATCGAACAAGGCGACAAGCACGCTGGACGTAAGATCGAAGAGATCGAAAAGGTCAATCCAGCTCTGGTGGACAAGGTGTGGAACTACTTGATGGGCTACTACGCCATCGTCTCGCCCAAGCAGTACGGCTGGTTCGCCAACAAGCAATATACAAAACCCCGTGCGGAACACTTGGGTAAGATCGTCGAGACCCACATCTACCTGTACATGCCACCGGACAATGAGCCCGAGTCGGTGGACATCATCAACGAACTGCAAAAGCACTACCGGCCAACGTATGGTCCTGTGTCGTACGTGGGCAATTCGGGCAAGCGCGTCACAACGAAGAACCCAGTGCGTGTCGGCAGTATGTACATCATCTTGCTCGAGAAGATCGGCGATGATTGGACAGCAGTCTCGTCCGGCAAGCTGCAACACTTCGGTGTTCTCTCGCAAGTGACAAATACCGACAAGTACGCAACGCCAACGCGTAACCAAGCAATTCGTGCATGGGGCGAATCCGAAGTGCGTATCGGTGTGTCGTACGTGGGACCAGAGTTCGTGGCGGACATGATGGACCGTAATAACAATCCAGCCACGCACCGCATGATCCTCGAATCGATCCTGGAAGCTGACAAGCCAACGGCGATTCGCATGGCGGTGGACCGTAACGTCATTCCGCTCGGTGGTGCTAAGCCACTGCAACTGGTCAAGCACATTGCTGAGACTGGTGGTTGGCGGTTTGTGTACAGGGATTACCTGCCGAACTGGCCGGACTACAATCCACAGCGTTACCAATTCAAACCAGCCTTTGTTTAACATTGATGTCTCCCCCTTAAATTGGGGGAGATGGGGAAATCAATAATGCGACGTTATTTAGCACGCCGACTACTCGACTTTAGTATCGAGGACTTGTGGTCGGTCTTGGATGGTGAATTCATCCTGATCTTTGATGATGGCGAAGTCCAGACCAACTGGAAAGAAACCGTCTACAGCGTCTACGCTTGGGACTTCCACCGGAACTTCCCAGCTACGCCGTTGCTTACACAACACCACGTCACGACGGTCCTGGGGGGCGATCGTCTGGGTTCGGATACCCATTTGCAGTTGTTGGGCAATGCCATGTGGTCGGTCTACGATGAGTACGTGCCGTCGGGCCGGTTCCACAACACGAACTTGAGCGAAGTGCAGTTCCGTGACAAGCTGGCAGAGAAAGTGTACCAAGTCACGAACCTGATGTACAACGAACTGAGCTACAAGCTTGAAGACATGGTGGTCTCGCTCGACATCGTGGACTTCCTGGACGTTGTCAATCACCCAGCCATCAAGAAAGCGAACGACACGGTTGTCGGTACACAGCGTTCGATCGATGAATCTTACGCAATCGGTAAAGCCACACTGCTCGATGGTGTGTCGTTGCCAGACAACCCAATCTCGCTGGCTGCGCGTTCCAAGCTCGTGAACATGAACCAAGTGCTGCAATGCATCATGTCGCGTGGTTTCTTGACCGACACCGATTCGCACCTGTTCTATAAGCCGGTGCTGCGCGGTTACGTGCATGGCATGCGCTCGTTCCACGATTCGCTCATCGAGTCGCGTTCGGCTGCGAAGTCCTTGATCTTCTCGAAGACGCCGCTGCAACAGGCCGAGTACTTCTCGCGGCGTTTGCAGTTGATGTCGCAAGTGGTCAAGAACCTACACTACGGCGATTGCGGTACGGATCGCTACACGCTCTGGCATGTGCGTGGTCCACGAAGCGAGAACGGCGAACTCAAGCGTCCGGGCGATTTGAAGATGCTGGTCGGTAAGAAATACATCGACGAGAACGGCAACCTGCGTTCGATCAAGGGTAGCGACAAACACCTGATCGGCACCACGATTAAGATGCGTAACACGATCCACTGCGCGCATCCTGATCCGTACGGTGTGTGCTCGACCTGCTTCGGCGAACTGGCTCTGTCGATTCCGGAAGGTACGAACATCGGCCAGATGTGCTGCACGAGCTTGGCACAGAAGTCTTCGCAGAACGTGCTGTCCGTGAAACACTTGGATGGTTCGTCCGTGGTTGACGGTATCGTGCTGGAACGGGAAGATCGTCGCTTCGTGAAGGTTGCGGCTGACGAAAACTCGTACATGCTTGCCGATGAACTGAAAGGTTCCCAAGTACGCCTGGTGCTGCGCGCAGAAAACGCAGCGAACATCACGGACATCAAAGACGCCAAGGACGTCAGCGAACTGAACATTACGCGTGTGTCGGAATTGGCAGAGATTGGTCTGCAAGTGACGAACCAAAAAGGCGTGGTGTTCGAGCCTGTGCAAATTAACGTCAGCCTCGGTCGCCGCTTGGCCAGCATGACGTACGAAATGCTCGAGCACATCCGTAAGCACGGCTGGACGATTGATGATCGTTCGGGTAACTACATAGTGGACATGACGCAGTGGGATTGGAGCAAACCGTTCCTGACCCTGCCGCTGAAACACTTTAACATGAGCGACCACTCGCGTGACATCGCTTCCATGCTCGAATCGTCGGTCGATAAGCTGCAAGAGCGCGACCAAAACAAAGCATCGCCTGACGCTGCCCTGATCGAGTTGTTTGACCTGGTCAACGACAAGCTGACGGTGAACGTGGCGGTACTGGATGTTGTGCTGTACGGCAGCATGGTGGTGTCGATCGAGAAAGGCGACTACAGCTTGCCAAAACCGTGGACGAGTTCAAACTTGGGTGTCATGAAGTTGTCGATGGCGTATCGCAGTGGTGCATCTGCCATGGCGTACGAAGGTCACCGCGACTTCATCACCGATCCGTTGAGCTACGTGAATACCAACCGCATTGATCACCCAATGGATGGCGTCTTGATGCCAGCCGAAGTGATCATGCCTAAGCGCGTGGAGTATAACTTCACATGAAATAAATGGCCGAATTAACCGTCATCATTGCGTCGGATCATTTCGTTGTCACGCGTATCAGTGCGCGTGGCAGAGAGGCGGTATCGTCGTTTGCAAAGAAGTTCGTGCAATTCGGTTTGCAGCGTAAGCCCGGTGGGCGCTACGTTCAAGAACCAATGAAAGTCTTTGCAGCGGCAACCGCCGATCGTACGGAGTTCCGGTTCCACATCAACACGCTGACAGATTTCCATCAGCATCTTAAGCTCCACTTACTCCAGCCACATCAGGTTGAGTTTATCGACCGTCCGAAGTTCGTGGCAAGGAAGGTGGAGCTAAAGGTATTCCCGCACTGGCAAGACCGGGATCACCAAATACCGTTCATTGATTACTTGCTTGCGCCTACGCCACGGCGCAAACTCGGGGCGATCCAAACTGGTAAAGGCAAGTCGTACTCTTCAATGCGTGCGCTGGCTAAAATCGGTGAAGTGGTCATCACGATTGTCAAACCGAAGTACATCGAGAAGTGGATCGAGGACTACCGCCGTACGTACGACCTCGAACTCGATGACATCATGCTCGTGCAAGGTTCTAAGCACTTGCAAGCCCTCCTTGAATTGGCGATGAACGATGAAATCACAGCCAAGATCATCATGGTTAGTAACAAGACCATGCAGAACTGGATCAAGCTGTACGAAAAGTTCAAGGAAGGCACGCTTGACATGGGTTACGCGGTGTTGCCGGATCAGTTCTTTGAAGCATTAAAGGCTGGCTCGAAACTCGTGGATGAAGTACACGAAGACTTCCACCTCAACTGGAAGATCGACATGTACACCCATGTGGAGCATTCGATCTCATTGTCGGCAACGCTCTTGCCAGATGATCCGTTCTTAAAGAACATGTGTGAGATAGCGTATCCGAGTATGGAGCGCTACAATGGCGAAGCGTACCACAAGTACATCTCGGCGCGCGCCGTCATTTATAAGACGAGAAAACCCGAACAGATTCGTTCACGCGAACCGGGTGCCTCGAATTACTCACACTACGCTTTCGAGAAGTACGTCATGAAGCATCCCGACGTGCTCAAGAACTATCTTGCTTTAATTAGTGAGATCGTTGAGAAGGGGTACGTGGCAAAGCGTAGTGAAGGTCACCGCTGTTTGGTGTTTGCCTCGCTCATCGAGATGTGCACCTTAATTACGGAGCACCTCAAGAAGAAGTTCCCGCACTTGGATGTCCGCCGTTACATGGAGGACGATCCGTACGAGGACTTGGTCGAGCCAGACATCATTGTCTCATCGTTGCAAAACGCTGGTACTGCGGTGGACGTGCCGGGCTTACTGACCGTTGTCATGACGACTGCTATTACGAGTAGTCAAGGTAACGTGCAAGGCTTTGGCCGACTGCGTGAACTCTTTGGGGATTTGGCAGCCACGCCATGGTTCTACTACCTTGTGTGCGAAGATGTGCAAAAGCACCTCGACTATCATGAGAAGAAGAAGGACCTCCTTAAAGACCGGGCATTGACGTACAACGTCGTGTACATGCCCAATCAGATTTAAGCGTCATAAAGGCTGGGGTTTCGCGCCCCAGCCGATATGCCATAATGAAAGAGAATTCAGCCATATATTCCCTAAGTGAGAAGGAAACATATCCTTCCGCCTATTAATTAAACAAGGAAATAAATCATGCGACTTTATGGCAGCAGTGCAAAAGAAGTAGGTACGACATTCGAGCAAGACGTTCGCGCGAAACTTGCGCGGCTTTGCATGCCCGAAGAACGGATCGAAGAATTCATGGCGTTTCACAAGAAGCAGTATGTGCACCCTACGGGTTTCGATGGTATCGAATGGGATCACGATATCGGACTGTATCACGTAGGTCGACAAGAAGCTGTGTTTTCACCCGTTCAGTCGTATGCAGCAGCATGGGTCGGTAAGAATTACAACTCGGACTGGTATCTGCCTGTTCTTAATGCGCCGTATCTGGCAAACTACCGTGAATCGGACGATCCGGAACAAAACGTTCTGTTCATGAAAGAAGTGGTGGATGAGTGGGAACGTAAGCGTCGTGTTCCGCTTTATCCTGACGACATCAAAGAGTACATGCGCAACCGTAAGTAACTATAATAAGGAAACCGTGATGAGCACGTTCAAATCTGTAATGATGGAAAAGCTGCAGGAGAATGGTCTGTTTGAAGAACAGGCTGCAACCGTTATCGTCGTGGCGATGCAACATGATTCGCTCGACAACATGATGGGTCGCTGGAACAATGATCCAAGCGGCTACCCAGCAGGGCTCGTGAACATCGTCTGGTCGTTGGTGCGCAAGGTTGCGTACGAATGGATCTGCATCAACGCGCCACAAGCGTGGTTCCGTCCAGCATTTGCACCGGGTGCTGACACGGCAGAAGATCCAGAAGCATTCGTGGACAACTACCTCAAGCAACTCAACGCTGGCGTTCAAGCGATTGATCCCGTGATGCGTGAACACCTGAAAAGCGTCAAGCATCTCGACACCAACAGCACGCCGCTGTACAACCCACGCAGCCACGCCGAGCTTACCGAACAGTGCCGGGCACAATCACCTTACCCTCAAAAACCAGACAATGGCTGAGATCCTCACTGGTCAGATCACCACCGCTCCAGGGCATGAACACACCGTGCCTTGGGGGACGGTGTGCGACAACCATCCAGAAGACCGCGCGCATTACCGTGTGCAAGGTGAAACGGATGCATTGAGCGCAAAGCTTACCGACATGTGTGAGTTTTGTTACCAGCGTCACCAAATGCAAGAACCCGACAAGGAAGTCGAAGAATGCGAATGGTGCACTACTCCCTCAACCAACCTGGCTGACTACCGCGACCTGAAAGAAGGGTTGCTGGGCGACATTTACCGCGTCTGTCCGAAGTGCATCCATGAAGATCAGCACAACATCATCGACGAAGTACCATCGGAAAAGATGGGCTTTAACGTACGCAATGCTGACGAAGACAACGACGACGACACGGTCTTTCTGAACGAAGACAACGGCTAATTAAACAAGGAACCAATCATGAGCTTGAACAACCCAACCAATGCTACCCAGATCCACGCCATTCACGAAGATGACAATCCGCGTGGCATGATCGCAGCACTCATCGCACTGTACGGTCAGCAGCGCCTGATCAATGAAGCGAACATCGAACTCGTCGCCGCCAATGTGTTGGCACATCCGAAGTTCGGTCCGCACGTCTCGATCACCTGCAAACACCTGACGGGCGAGAATGCCGGCGCGCTTAGCACCCGCTTCGTCGTCATTCCCAATACCCCGTACACGGTGCCGATGCAGTCGGTGCGCTTCATGGAGTTTAACAACGAGTACGATATTCGTACCTATACGCCAGGACAAGTGGCCATCATCGCCATGGACGCTGTGCACTTCCTGATCAACGGCGACCTGCCGGATCTGGACGACTAAGCATTAACCATTTAGTGAAGAGGGAGCAATCCCTCTTCTATGCCAACAAGGAAAAAACAAATGACTACCAATAACACCCATGAACCCGTTCGTCAAGAAACGGAGATCACCCCAAGCAACAATCCACTGGGCCAAGCTGCTGCAATTTTTGTTGTGGCCTTTAACCAGCAGCTGAACAATCCTAAGCTGCCTGCTTCGTTTGACAACATGGAGTACAAAGCGGCGATGGTGGAAAACGACCCGCAGTACGGAGACCATGTCCGGATTGACGCCATGGTAATTAAAGGCGAAGAGGCTGGTGCTTTGACCACGCGCAAAGTCATCATCCATAGCGCGCCGGGTGTGAAGACGCGCCACACGGTTCGTTACGTGAACTTTGGCCGGGACGAAGAAGTCGGCAACTACCACTACGGACAAATCTCCCAGCTCGTTCAATCCATCATCAGCTATATTCGTCGTGGCGACACGATCGCAGAATAATGACCATTTACCCTACCCTCGAACTGGCCGGCGCCATCATCCCTGGTGAACCGACTTTCACGGACATACAGCTGGCGTTTGCCAAAGAGTGCGGCTTTACTAACACCATCGATTTACTCGAGCACGAAAAGCACAAGTTCGCCACCGAGAAGATGATTCCCGAAGGCGTTGATTCGCGCTGCACGCTGCCGGTTATCGAAGGCGATGAAGTCAAAGGCTACCGCCGGATGACGGAAGTTGAAATCAAAGCCTACGTTCTGGGCGTAGCGTTTAACACTGAAGACGGTGGTGTTAAGATGGATAGCGTTCCAGAAGAAGTCCACGCTGCTTACCTGGAAATACGCGCTACCCGGATCAAGTTCATGCAGATCCTCCAATACATGTTTGCTGGCTCTTTTCAATAAAAAGGATTCATCATGATTCGCACCAATATTCTGTTTGACAGTTTCGAAATCCCAAATCCAATTGGCACCGCCCTGGGTTTGTTGGTTGGCCAAGCGATCGCCAACATGTACTTCACTACCCACTACAAGATCGAGCACGTCACTGTGCGGTTCGACGAAATGGGTAAGGGCCTGCGTTCTTATACGGAACTCTCGCTCGACGACGACAAGACGATCCAAGACAACCACATCGACGTTGAGCCAGGTCAAGGCATCACCCGTGTGCGCATCTACGAGCGTGAATTTGCTGGCTGGTGCGATGTTGAATTTCTCAACAACGACATGCAAGTTCTCTACAAGAAGGAAAGCGTCCTGCCGTACTACACTGGCGCTCTCGTTCCCATGATGGCTGAGTTCTTGTTCAGTGCCCAAGTACAACTCGACATGGAACCTAAGCCTCTGGACGACGATCGCGCTGAAGGTACGGGTTCGGGTTGGTTCTTGCAAGAAGGCCGCCCAGAGCACGTCTACGACTCGCCACAAGAGGCGTTTGAGAAAGACACGCGTACGCCGAAGTTCTTCCTGCGTCTGGAGAAGGCAGCGGCGGACTTGGGCATGCTCGATGTTGCTGCTTACTTCAACAAAATCCACAAGCAACTCGAAATCATGGGTTACCGGGACAACAAACCAACCCCGCATCCTGATGAGATGACAGTTAATATCGTCAGTGGAAAGCGTGACGGCAGCCGCAAGTGGAATGAGGACGAGATCAAAGGCGTGGCAGTTTCGCAAGCTATCGAAGCTGGCCTTATCGACGCCGATTTCCTCACACCAGAACAGATGCATTTCTATTGCATCTATCTCAAGCAGCGCGCTTACTGGAAGGACGCAGTCAAGCGTGAGCAAAAGCTCGCCAGTAAATAAGCGGCATAAGGCCAGGGGAAGTTCCCCTGGCTCTATGACATCTTTTTTTTGTCGATTACGGCAAGTAGACCGTCACGGGAAGTTCGATCCTGTCACCCAACCAATGCTTGATTAAGTTATGGACGTCTTCCCATTCCAAACCACCTTCACCACAACCGAAAGCAGGAATCGCCAGCGATGTAATGCCGAGCTTTTCGTAATCTTGGGATAAGCGAACCAATGCAGCGTCCACCCACTCAATCTTCGATTTGTATTTCCAGTGCCGCTTTGTGGGAAAGCAAAGCACCTTCTTACCTGGCTCGACATCAACTGCCAAAACACCTTCACGTTTGAAGTGACTGATGTAACAGGCATCGCGGTACGGGTAGATAAGCTTTGGCCACTTTTCCTTGAAAGCCAACGCCAATCCTTTTCCCATTACACCGACTGTATTCACAGGGCAAACAAGCGTCTGCGCTGGATCAGTTAAGATGTTGCCTGTTGATTCTGCAATGATCATGGCTTTCCTTTCCCCATTTCATCGAGCACCTCTTGGGCCATTTTACCCGTGTCCTTCGCCATCTCGGCAGCAGTTTCAAAGATCATCTGGCAAACGTCTGGAGGAAACTCCATGAATTCTGTCAGACTCACTCCTGTGTGCTTAAACACTTCCCGCTTACCAAACTCACGAATTCTCTCGCGCAAAAGACTTGTGGTCGTGACATCTTCTTTAGGATGCATACCAACCAGTGCCAATTCCCGGCCAGCCATGGGGGCGTCGTGGTTATAGATGCCGTAGGTCGTTTCGTACCGATCCCGCATCAACAACGCAACGTCAGGAGAGACAAGGGAAGGTGAGACACGCATCAACTCCCGGATGGGGTTGTTAATGTCTACCTTCTCCCCGAATCCCATTTCACCCACATGACTATTAGGGTCGTTTAGCGATCCCGGATTTGCGGGATCTTCTGCACGAGCAGGGTAAAAAAAACCGACAGCGTATCGAGAACCAAGAGGTTCGGGAAACGCGGCAGCGTAGCGGTGTCTTCCTTTTCAGTCGCTGGAATAGCGACGATGGAAATCACGCTGTCTTCGATGTAACCCTTGATCCCGTCGAAGTACTTCTTGCGGGTGTCCGGATCACTCGAGAGCGCATCGATGATCGAGTCGATGGTGTCTTCGTCGACGATGATGTCGTCCGGCTGACCTTCACCGCCCGTGACCTTGATCGATTCAACGAAGTGCGCGTACTGCCGCATGTTCGTCGCTTTACCTTGGTCCCAGATGTACGAGTCACGCACCTGCTCGTTGGTAGGCTGCTCGAAGGTCTTGTCGACCATGTGGACGATGTTGTTGATCCACTTTTGACCGGAGTTCAGGTACTGCGTCATCGTTGGCGAACGCAGCTGGATCGACATGTCCTCGTTGATGACGATCTCGCGACCATGACCACGCGTGAACTCTTTGCGATAGCGCTCCAGATCGGTGACGGCGTGATGGTGACCGTGGATCTTGCTCATGTGCGTAATCTGCCAAGCAGTCAAGGCCGAGTTATCGACCCACAACAGCTTGTTGATGTTGAGCTTTTCCTTGATGACCTTCTCGCCAGCTTTCGGATCGAGCACAGCGCGGGCGTACGGGAAGCCTTGTGGCCAGCACACGCAAGCCAGACCCCAGGCGATCAGCGGGATGTCTTCAGCGCGAATGAGTTCACGCATGTTCGATTCCGCTTCTGGTGTCAGGGTGCTGTCGTAGACGTGCGACAAAGCAAAGTCCATGATCCAGCCAGCGAAGAAGACGGTCGTGTTAGCAAACGCCATACCGAAGGTCGAACGACCCAGGGTAATCTTCTCTTCGGTCAGCTTGCGGTTCAGTTCCAGGAGCGACGCTTCCGACGGTGCCTTGAGCGAAATCCAGAAGCCCGAATGCCACAGTGGAATACGGATGACGCTACCCAGACCGAGCAGACCACGCACACGCAGCACAGCACGTTCGCCAGTCAAGCGTGCATCGCCCGTATCACGGAAGCGCACGTTACCGGCGTTCAGGATGCCTTTTTCAGCCAGCACACCTTGACGGTACTGGGCGCCGGGACGCAGGGTCGCTTTGTTAAGCAGACCACCGTACGAGACAGCCACGCGCGAAGCGTTCAGGTTGTTCACCCATTCCAGGCCGGATTGGGTATCGGTGATGTCGATGTTCGGGCGAGCATCGATGGCTTGTTGAATGGTTTTAGCATCGTCACCAGGCACTGCCAAAAGCAGTTGCGATGGGTCCCATGGTTTATCCAGCGGGGAAGTAACTTCGAAGTCTTGACGCACGGTCGTCGATTGGGCAGGCGTACGGTCCCAGCCATCGTGTTCGTCGTCATTGGCGCCAGCAGGCGCATCTTCGATAGGCGCTTTAGCGGCCGGTTCGACGTAATCGCTTTCGTGATCGATTTCCACGAGCACAGGCGTTGCCACCTGTGCTTCAAGAGGAGCGACCTTTTGGTTATCATTGTCCATGGGGGCTCGTGTTGTTGTGTTACGCGGCAACTGCTTCGTCGACTTCTTTGAACGCGACGTCGGTGATGACGTCTGGGTTCGTAGCCGATTCGGCGGCCAGTGCTTCGCGCTTTTTGGTCATCAGCTTGTTTTCTGCCAGCTGGATCTGTTCCAGGATGTGGTACGCGGTTGGCAGGATGCACGAATCGTGACGCTCGCGGAACAGGTTGTACTGTTCGAAGATCGCGTAGGTCTGCATCAGCAGGTCAGGGTCCGACACGCCGCCGGTCTTGCCAGCGTGTTGCGTGTAGATCTCTTTCAGCTCGCTGGTCAGTTGACGCAGGTCAGCGGCCAGGGAACGGATCTTCAGAACCAGCGAGGACGTGTCTTCGACGCACGCCAGCAGTTCTTTGTCGTTCAGTTCGCGGCCCAGGCTGATGTGCTTGAGCAGCAGAGCGTTGCAGTCGCCGTAGATACCGTTCAGGTCGTCCCAGCAGGTGTTGTTGCCGCTGGCGATTTCAGCGCGCATGTCTGCTTCACGTTGCTTAGCAGCTTGTGCTGCCAGCTTCTGGTTCTTCTCCGCGAGATCGCGTGCTTGACGGCCGGTGCTTTTCTTGGTCATGGTAATACTCCGTGTATAAACAGTGAAATTGTAAAATTGAGTTTTGATAGCCAAATGATTTGACCATCCTAAAAGCAGAACGCCTCGTTTCATAATAAAACGCTGCGCAGTATTCTTTACGCTACCACGGCAGTCTAGTTGCGTGGTTCTCGCTAAACGATTGATGCTTTCGATTTAATTTTACTTACTTACAGGAATCATTTTCATGTTGACGATTTTGAGCGACTACTTAAAAGAAGCAGCCACGCCTGAATTGCGTGAAGCGCTTGAAGGTGCGCATGATGCGTTTGACCGGATTAACCTCGAGAATTACACGCTCGAGTTTGAAAAGCACTTGATGCAAGACGGTTCGGTTGACCGTGGCAATACCTTGGTGTTCGTCACAGAACTGACGCGCTTAATGCTCACGGACTTGCTGCGTCAACACGAAATCATCCCAGCGCACGACGCCAGCATCGAAACCTTGACGCTCTTCCTGAACGGCATTCTCGACATTCAAGAGTACGAGAACTACGCCGACATCATCAACATCGTGGCCATGGAAAGTAACGCACAAGAAACTTTCGCTGAACTCATGACGCTTGTCTCGCCTCGCTCTGTGGAAGACTTGCTTGTGGATCTGGAAGAAGTACACTTTGCCGTCATCACCCGCATTCGTGACATGGCAATCCAGATGGACATTCCACCACCGTCAGTGCAAGAGCAAGAACAAGAGCGCGCCTACATTGAAAAGCTCAATCGCTTCCTGGGTTACATCCAGCAAAAGCCATTGCAGATCGTGGCGATGCTCAAGAACGGCCTGGACGTGGGCTTCCCATTCTTGACCTACGTGGGTTTGATCGGGGCTGAAATCGAACAGTGGCCGGTGGACAAGATTGCCAACGAACTCATGGCGATGGCGCTCGTGTCAAATGACGGGACGAACAATCCCTTGAGCATCATCAAAGAACATTTGGAGAACTACATCTCCGACATGAACAAACTCACCAAGGTTGACATTAAACTCGGTGAGATTTCCTTAGGACTGCAGCGATGAACAAGAAAGACTTTTTCCTAGCCGCGATGCATGCAGAAGAATTCCTACGCCGTGCGTGGGTCTTTTCTGCCTTTGCGCTTATTAATGAAGACGCGGACAAGTGGAAGGAAAACCCTTACCCTTACCGGATTGTGCAAACGCCGTCTGGTCACTTTTTCGTTGACCCCAACAACGGCAACCAGCTCTCGCCCATTGAAGGCACCAAAGCGGGCGAACCACCATTTGCTCCCAAGGAACGCCAGCAACTCAAAGCGAATGACTTGCCAAACCTTAAAGTCGATGTTGACACCACGTACGGTCGCATCCTCTTTAACTGTGTGGTGATTGTCTGGGCACTCAATAACAAGATCGACTATCTGAACGAACGCGTTAATCCTCGCGCTTTGGAAGACATGATCCTGCCGCGCTTGACTGACACCCCAGCTGAAGGCGAACCACGCGAAGACCAACCGATTTACGTCGATGAGTATCTGGATTTTTGCGATGCAATGTTTTTCATGGCAGGCTTCACGCAGATCTGCGCGCCGGCCGGATCACGGAAAGCCATGGTCCAAGCCCCAGGCATGCGGGAGCTGCGGGCGAAACTCATTGCTGAAAACAAAGACCGCCTGCATGACCCGGCAGTCGTGGCGAAGATCGATGCTGAATTGGTGGCGTTCGATAAAGCGTACCTTAAAGGCGACCCAGCAGAAGGGTTCCTCATGGGTAAGAGTAAGAGTTACAACATCGTGCGTAAGAAGCTCTTTGGCATGCATGGTGCTGAAGTCGGTCTGTCTGAAGGCGTGGACGTGGACCTGATTCAAAACTCCCTGTCTGAAGGTTGGGACATCACCAAATTCCCAGCGATGAACAACTCGCTGCGTGCTGGTTCCTTTAACCGTGGTCACCAGACGATGATGGGTGGTGAGGAAGTCAAGTGGATGCTGCGCGCTTCGTCGAACATGGCAGTTACCGCGGATGACTGTGGCACCAAGCTTGGTCTTCCCATGCACGTTGACAACACCAATTACAAAAAGCTCGTGGGCTTTAGTGTCGTATCTGAGAAAGGCAGCATCAAAGTCAATACTGACGATGAAGCCAAATCCTATCTCGGCAAACACATCATGCGGCGCAGCCCGATGTTGTGTAAGTTACCCAAGACTGACTTTTGTAAAGTCTGTGTGGGCGATCGTCTGGCAGAAAACCCAACCTCTCTGTCGTCGGCTGTGTCAGCTTACGGTAGTGCCTTCATGGACATTTACATGCAGGCAGGTCACGGTAAAGCTCTGACGGTTGCACACTTGGATTACAAGAGCGCGATCCGGTAAGAATTTGCTGCGTTTCACCATTCTTTGACTACGAGGTTTGTAGAAGAGGAACTGTTTCATTTATCCCATAGGAGAGCCACATGGCTGAGCAACAAAACGATCAAACCCAAACGAATCAAACCACCCAAGCTACCACCGGCGCCGAGCAAGTCACGCAGCAACCAGCTGCTTCGACCGAAACCGCACCTGCAACCCCAGCACCAACCGCACCAACTGCAACGACCACCCCTGTCGCGCCAGCTCCGAAGCCGGCCGTCACCACCGTGACCAAGGTCACGCAGCAGCAGCCTGCCAAGCAAACCCTGGCCGACGCCATCAAGAGCGGCGCCCCAGTTGTGACCAACACCAAAGCACCTGCTACCACCGTTACCCCGACCGAAACCGCCACGCAAGAACTGATCGCCAAAGCGCAAGCTGAAGCCTCGAGCGCCGGCCGCGTGATCCTGCAAAACGTGCTGGACTACATGCAAGCCATGGACCCGAAGAAGCCAGTGAACGCTGACATCGGCTCGCGTTACCAAGTATCGCTGTACCGCGCCATCACCCGCACCATCAACAACCTGGGCGACGACTTCGACCTGGTCTTCACCGCCATCCTGCGCCTGTTCGCCGACAACGGCAGCGACGTGTTCGCCGAACGTTTCGTGTTCCGCTTCATGGACAGCGTGAACCTGAGCAGCGACGAGATCAAAGGCTACCAGCGTCTGCTGAACCTGCTGATCAACACCGCTGATCCGAAAGGCCGCGCTTCGGGCCTGAAGATGACGGACTTCAACAAGACGCTCGAATTCGGTCTGACCGAAGAAGGCCGTGCTCGTGTCCTGACGTACTTCAACAAGTAATCCTTGTTGTCAAGCCAGAGGGGAGAAATCCCTTCTGGTTTTATGCCGCCTTGAAAAAAAACGATCCTAATTTATCTCAGACGTATATTCTACAAGTGAGATACATTCGTTATCAAGACACCCATTTCACTTTTAAAGGAAAAAATCATGACCATGTCCCTCGTCCAGACTATCTTAGCTGCTGCGAAGAACAACCACTCAATTCTTAATTGGGATGGCCAGTCGTGCAAAGACGATATTCTGGAAAACATCCGGCATTATGTTTCGCGCTTTACTGGCTACAAGAAGTTGGCCGTAACGTTTGAAAACGGGAAACTGGAGATCCATGCGGAGACGACTTACACCCCGCATCAAGTGTGGGACTCCATGCTTCCTGCACCAGAACCGCTGGTGGACTACGTGCACCTGCTTTCTTACAACGTCGTAAGTGGTCGCGAGACGTATGGTCGCCTTCATCACGTCGGCTTTTATTATCCGCACCTTGCTGAACTTGAAGTATTGGGAACAGCGCAGTAATACCTTCCTTTTTGTCTACCTATCTACCTGAGGATTCCACCATGGCCCAAGCCAAACCTGCCTTTGATTATCAAGCATTTCAACAGGCCCTCGCACAATTTACCGAAGACCTTCTCGAACACACTTGGTCGTTCCAGACGTCCAGTTACTTCCAACTGATGGAAGCGCAAAGCGCAGAGAGCGAACTCTTTAAGCGCGCCCTGCTTCTGGGTATCCAAGGCGTCGATGCGTTTAACTATCGCCGCATTGAAACCTTGAAAGAAATTCGTGATGCCGAATACGAACGTGGTCGCAAAGCGCAAGAAGAGCGGATGCAGTCCAGCGTCGATTACTACAAGAACAAGCTCGAAGAAACGCGCACCATGTACATGAAGCCGATTGACTTCTATAACGAGAAGCTCGAAAAGCATGATTGGTACTACGATTTCAGTGACGACATCACGGTGTATCGCCGTGGTAAGAAAGTGCGAGAAGAACTGGAAAAAGAAGCCCAAGAAGGTGGTCCAGAATTCGCTGCTGCACTTGCTGCTGCAAAACAACGTCTTTACGACAACATCCGCAAGCAATAATTTAATCAGATGGCCGGGAAAGACCCGGCCTTTACTACTTACAAGTGTAAAAGGAAACTACCATGAAGAACAATCTTCTGGGCGGCAATATCTTCATCCAACCATCCAAGAGCACAATCGAGCGTTTGAAGATGATCAAGGCAGTATTTGACACCATCATGCTCGGTCCTATTGCAAGGCGTCCTCTGACCATAGAAGTCGGTGTGTCAGCTTCGACGATCACGAAGATCATGAAGCTCTTTTACGAAGCTGGCATTGCAAACCAAGCGCCCGTAACTGGTTTTGCCCAACCCGTGTCGTATTCGTTTATTCCTGACCATGAGTTGCTGGTGGAATTTAATACGCAGCTTACCAACCACATTCTTTATTCCGAACAGTGTGTCGCTGGTGTTGTTGAGTGGCAGCCACCTACCGGGGAAGCACCGGTGCCAAGGAAAGAAAAGTTCGGCAGGACCAATCTCTTTACCGTATTTGAGTACGCACCAGGACGTCGTATCTATTCGTCCGATGCACACTCAGCGCACTCGATGCGTCAACTCAGTAAAGAGCAAATGCAAATCGATCCCCTGCGCAAAGCAGGTCTTCTGTAACATCAAGTGCCGGGGTAAGTCCCGGCTATAACTGGAGAAACAAAATGAGCGAACGCAAAATCAACAAAGCCATTGAGCTGCTTAAAGAAAACAACTTCATCGTCGTGCCGCGTCCTGAAGACCATTACGATGAATTCAAATACAAGGAAATCTTCGACACTCCACTCAAGGACTTCTTGCAGCCACATCTGCCAAAAGCGACCGCCACGCGGATTTACAATTCGCTCAATTATCCAACTGACCCAGACACTCGTTATGTCGGTCAGCTCGTTGCGCGTCCGGATTTCATGGTGCAGGCTTATCCTAACCTGGGTAAGAAGTCGTTTGAAGACCTGCAGCGGGTTCTTTACAAGCACGTACTTACCTTCAGCATGAACACGCAAGGTTGGATGCCACCGACGCCACGACCGGCGAAAGAGAAGTCCAATGTACAAGACTATGTCGCCCCAGAAAGCTATCGTCGTGGTTTTATCGAGCGCTACCAACCTGGTGCCCGCTTTCCTATCGGCGCTACTGCCAGCCTGTTGTTAAACCAGATCGAAAAATGGCCCATCATGAATGACCGTGATGTTCATGCCATGGTGGTCATGAAAAACGAACGTGGACATTTCCAGACAGTTCATGCCATTAGTCTGGGTGAAGACAGGCGTTACTATTCGCGCGGTTTGGCGGTTGCTGAATTCCGTTACCTCATGGAAGAGTGGAAAGATAAAAATGGCGAAGTACGTGCCGGCTTGGGACGCAATGAGTTTCGTATCAAGGAACTTACCTCCGTTAAACCCCTTGTCATGGAAGGTGGCTGGGAAGCAAATGAGCTGGCTCTCTTGACTTAACTAAAGAAATAATGATGAAGAAAAATACCTACGAAAAGATTGGTGGTGGCATTCAGCCAATCCCGCGCAAGCAACTCGTGCCCGTGCGTTTCCCGATGGGCGCAACAGCCGAAGCGTTGTGGAAAGTGTTGCACGACTGGCCTGAACTGGATCGTGATGACGACTTGCAAATGGTGTGCATTGATAAGGGTGGCTTGTCCAGCACCGTCAAGTGCATTTACTTCGGTGATGAGCGTCACACGTACACTGGCGGCCTGTCGATCCGGGCCATCAAGATCTTGCTTGCTACCCGTCGTCGTATGAAGGGTGAAGTCAAGGTCGATACGGTCGATGGTGAAGTGGTCAGTATCCGGAACTTCTGGCCACTTGACCGGCGTGAACTCGATGATGGCAGCCAAACGGCTGAAATCATTATCAACGCTGACTAAGCGGCATAAGGCTGGGGAGAAATCCCCAGCCTCGTATGACCTCTTTTTTTTTGCCTGTTTAGATGCTTGGCTCGTAGACTTTGTCACCAGTGTGAATCAAGAACGCTTCCAGCAACTTTTCTTGGGTAGGCATCGAGTACATGTCCACGCAAAACTCGGTAGCGTTGACGTGACCAGCACTCAGGTTCACACCTTGTGTCCGCTGAATGCTCTCTGGTACACCCAGAATACGAACGAGTTCCTTGTGCGTGGTTTCCTTGGAGATGTTAAAGACCGCACCGCCATTTGGATACGATGCCGATACGTCCAAGTCACCAACGTGCGCACGGATGTTCGTCATCTGGAATTCGTTCTCCATGATCACGTTCAATCCGTTGTCGTCCACAAGGTGAGCAGGTAAGGTAACGATCCACCCATCCAGGCCCACAGTAAATTCATCCAACTCCGTACTCATCTCGTCCGAGGTCGAACCGAACACCTTCTCGTTTTCCAAGCAGAAGTAATGAAGCTTATCTGCCAGACGACGTGGTTGCGACTTGAAGTTCTCGAAGTCCGAGTGCGCCGAATACAGCGGCAGCGTCACGCACAAGTCCAGCGTCTTCTCATCGAGCATTTGCATGCAGACCGAATCGAACACGTTATAGATCACGTATTCCAGCGGGTGCTTTGCTTGCATGAATTGGTGCCACTCCAGTCCACTGTAGCTGTCGGCTTCCTTGAACTTGAGCTTGCCCCCCAGGTCGTGCTTTTTCAAGATCGAGTCCAGCGAGTACGACGGCTCTTCTTGGTTACCAGTACGAATGTGGCGGTAAGCACACATGGCGTCCATGAAGTAGAACGAGGCTGGCGCGTAAGCGGTGTGCCATTGCGCTGACGGTTTAATGGGTGTGACTTTACCAGAAGCGGTTACTTTCTGGTTGGGCCCCTTCTTGAACTTGAAGAACTGGAAACCAGCTTCAATGACTTTCGGGTCAGAAAACACCATGGCAGGATCGATGCCGTCTTTCTCGAGCGCCTTGAGCATCTTGTCCATGTCGAACGTGATGTTCCAGATCGAGACGAAGTCAGGTTGCCATTCATGCGCTTTCTTAAAGCACTCGATGACGATGTCCGATTCCTTCTCAACGATCTTGATCTCCCACTCAAGACCACGCTTTTCCACTTGCTCACCCATGTAGGCACGCAAGAGCTTTTGCAGACGCTCTTCCACTTCAGCATGGCCTTCAACGAACCACGCACGAATGGCAGTAAAGACTTTGTTACCATGGGAGATCGTTCCCATGATGATTTCATCCGTACCACGATTAACGTCCGTTTCCGTATCGAACGGTGCTGCCGTGTAGCGGGTGACTAAGTCAGGCCACTTTTCTTGGTAGCTGCGTTTGAGCACAGCAGTGGAGAGAATATCCGTACCGTAGAGATACGGGTTGCGGTTCAAGCGACGCATGTCGCCTTTAAACCATGGCTCACCCACGGCGCGCGCTGCGCTGTCGATCAGGTTAATTTGCGTCGATTCAAAACGCGAGACCCGGTCTTCGTGTTCCCATTCTTTTTTGTCGTTGTGGTCACGGAAACCCTTCTTCGTAACCCAGAAAGGACGCTTATAGTTGGTGATCAAGCGCAGGTTTGGCACTTGGATGATTTGGTCACCTTGCTTAACGTGCAAGATCTCTTTAACGACGTGCAAGTCATTGCGTGAATTGTCGTTAGGCATGCAGTGCGTAGCGAAGCGACACTCGATACCAACGACATCTTCACGAGCGTATTTGGGCATAGGGGTATTCATGGGCTAATGGCTTCCTAGAAACTGTTGGTAATCAGTATGAACTGTACGGTCCAATTATGCTCTATCTTATTTGACCGACTCTCTCAAACAATCAGTCGGGTATGTTAAATCTGACCCGAAAAGTCTTTCCCATCTATCAACGAGGAATCCCCATGCGTTTTCTGAAAACCCAACCCAGCTTGGAAAGTGTGGATTTTCAATCGACTACCTTCTTTAAAGAACTCACCAACGCTTTCGCAGAGCTGCAGTCGGAGAAGAAGGATGCGTCGGAAAGTCCTGTTGTCCAGCAAGTGTCCAAGATCATTGCCAACCACACCGGCATGAACATCGACATCCTGATCGACGACTACGATCCATGTATCGAAGTCCCCCACGTCGACAAGAACCATCCGCTTGTCAATGAATTCTGGCGCAACGCCGTCAATAGCAACGACGGCTTGGCCTTGATCAACAAAGCCGAAGGCGCCGTGCGCGGCACCGTCAATACCCGCACGGGTAAAGTTACCGGGATCTTCACCGAACTCAAGGGTAAGATCCATCTGAACAAAACGCTCTTTTCTGGCAAGAAGTTCGAAGCCGATGAGATTGCTGCGATCACGCTGCATGAAGTGGGTCATCTGTTCACCTACTTCGAGTACATCACTCGTTCAGTTACCACCAACCAAGTGCTCGCCGGTGTGGCAAAAGCACTGGATCAGTCCGGTACTATCGAAGAGCGCGAAGCCGTGCTCATCAGCGCTAAACAAGCGCTCAAGCTGTCGGACCTCGATACCAAGGAATTGGCCAAGTCGACCAACAAGAAAGTCGTTGAAATCGTCATCATCACCAACGCTGCCCGTAAAGCCGAATCGGAACTGGGAAGCAACGTGTACGACTTCTCGAGCTGGGAAATGCTGGCAGACCAATACGCTTCCCGCTACGGCGCTTACCGCCCACTCGTGACGGCACTGGCTAAGTACTACAAAGGCGTGTACAACATCGCTTTCCGTGGCACCGTCGGTTACATCGTGATGGAAGTGGTCAAGCTCATCACTATCCTTAGCCCTGTTTTGTTCATCGTTCTCGTGGCGATGGATGGTTCGGGTGACGGCACGTACGACGTACCAGGAGCGCGCTTTAAGCGTGTACGTAATCAGATCGTGGAAAACCTCAAGGACAAGAAACTGTCCAAGGACGACCATGAACGCCTGATGGCCGATATCGCTGCGATCGATGAAATCCTTTCGCAAATGAACAGTCGTCGTCAAGTGTTTGGCTTGCTGTACGATTCGCTCGTACCGTCGGGACGTAAAGCGTACCGTCAGGAAAAGCAACAACAAGAACTGGAAAAGCTGGCAATGAATGACCTGTTCGTCAAAGCAGCTGAACTGCGTCAGATGACCTAACCTAGAAAGAAGACCGTGGAAGATTTCAACCAAGAAGTTGAAGAACTGGTGGCGCTTGAAAGCGTCCTTACCCGGATTGGTCAAATCCAAGATCGCGTAGCAGCTGAAGGCATGTCCAAGCAGGTGGCGATGGAAGCACAGTCGCTCATCAATGGTTTTAACAAGAACCGTCCTTTGGCATTCTACAGCCAAAGCCCGTCGTTTGTTGCCGAGTATAACACAGCGCTCGAAGCACTCTCGACTGGCAGTGCGCCTGCCTTGACGTTGGTTTTGATCGCCTTGGCTGCCCTCATCGGTCGCTTCCTTGCTTACTTCTTTAGTAAGCAGGGAAAATCAAGCGGCGGTGGCGGCAGTAGTGGTGGTGGTGGCTTTAAAGTCATTTGGACTTACAAGGGCAAGAAGTACGATAACTACGCCGACGTCTCGAAAGCGCAGCAAGAAGACTTGAGGCGCTATAACGAACAGTTTTGCAAAGACTTCGAGCAATGGGTTGACCGGGGAGAGAAAGACGCTCGCCACAACCGTAAAGATTCGTCCGACAGCAAAGCACCGCCGTTTAAAGCAAAGCCTGCTGGCAAGAGCATGCCGAGTAACCCACATCAAGCGTTTGATCAACTCTTTGAAGAAGAGATCAAAAACAATGGCGAGAAAAGCCAGATCGTGGGACTTCTCGAAACGCAAGACGGTTTGATGCATGACTTGCTAAACGATGGCGCCTACACACGTTTCATGCACGATGCTGTGAACCTGGCACCGGAACTGAAGAAATCCCTGTCCGCCATGCAAGGCCACATCAACGGCATGCTGCGCGATACCAAGCACTTCTTGGACAACCGTGACAAACTCACGGCTGAGAGCAAGAAGGAACTCGTCGATCGCCTGCAAGATGCGTTCTACACCAAGCTTAGTGTTTCGGTCCAAGGTAAGCCATACGACATCCATGAGGTCGTGGAAATCATGGTTGCGCAAAAGCACGACATGCAGGCTGGTCAAGGCACGAAGAAATTCAAGTACAGCCAGTTGGTTAGCACCTTCACCGCTGCCACCCAGAAGTTCCCAGTTAAGACAATGGTCGATGCGTTTTACGACGCCCAAGAAACGTTACCAGAAATTCAGAGTAAAACTGAAGAGTACGCTAACGTCATCAAAGGCGTAGAGAACTTGAAGAACTTCGACGACTGGGACCAAGCGTACGTCAAAGGCTTGCGTGACACAGCAGCGAAGTTTAGCAAGACCATCAAAGACATCGTCATGTACCTGGCCCATCTCGATAGCTACAGCAAAGCACTGCGCCGCGCTGAAAGTCAAGTCACGAAGCTTAATCGCGAAGGCGTTAAGCTCTTGACGGAAGCTGCTAAGAAAGACGGCTTTGAACCAAGCGCTGCCACGAAAAAGATGACCAAGGAAATCTTGGACGACATGACTGTCGAAATGTAACGAACCCATTTATTAGGATTTACCATGCAAACGAAATTTATCTCCTTTCACGATCAGGCCAACCGCTTGATTACCGACGTCCTGGCGCGTTCGAACATCTTGGCTGCAGCCATTGGTCGCGCCGTCGCAAACGTTCAGCCACTGCCCTCCTCGCCCGTTGAAAGTGCATCCGGTTACTTTAACACCCATGCGCTGCCACAACTGCGCACGATCGTGTCGGAGTGGAACGAAAACATGACGGTCAACACCGCCATCTGCACCGAGTACGCTCGCATCTTCTGGCTGCTGCGCTACAATGCGGCGCACCCGAACTCGCGTCCACTGTACGACAGCCCGTACGACTTCTTCTGCACCACGATGGGTGTGAAAAGCTACGTAAGCGATGAGCAGTACGCGTTCCTTAACACCCACAAGGAAACCATCCTGGCCCTGTCCTCGAGCGTCTCGCGCATGCTGTGCGCAGAGCAGGAGCAGCGCAATGGCTAAAGCACCTCGCCGTGGTCTCATGGCGATGGAAGCGATAGACGGTGTTACGGATCTGGGGTACTCGGTCAACAAGCTTGGCCAGATTGCCCCACTCGTACCAATGGAAAACGCCGCCTATGTGCAGCCGTTGTATCCTGAGCATTTCGATCCTGGTGTTAAGCCAGGCATGAAGCTGTTTGCTAACGGCACCGACAATGAAGGGACAGACTTCTTCGCTGTGCCGATCATGGAAGACGAAGAGCTTGATGTGGCTGAGAACCTCGACGGCATTGCCGCACTCGAGTCGCAGTTGCAAGACTTGCTGTACCTTGAAAACGATTTGCTCCAAGCTGGCGGGATGAACAAGCACTTTGCCATGGAAGCGCAGAAAGTCATTCCCAACTTCGGTGGTGTCCCGATGGGCTACTACACTGAAGCGACGACCGCTACCCGTTACAAGGTTTCGCTGGAAGAACTCTCCCGTGGTGTCTGGGCGGCTATTGCTGCTGGTGTGGCAGTTGTGATTGCGGCCATTGGCAAATTCATCTTCTGGATGATGGGTCGTCGTAACAAAGGTGACTCCACGCCAAGTAGCGGTGAGGTGACCAATGCTGATGTGAAAGCGGCTGTGCAATCGGCCAAAGAAATGCCAGCAGAAGTCAAAGCCATGGCCAAGTCGATGGATGTCGGGCAAAAGGCGGTTGTCAAAGCAGAAGGCATGCTCTCGAACAACCCCTTGACGCTTAAGAATGAACACGGCAAGGAATACACCGTGCATTCGTTCCAAGACATCATCAACAATGTCTTTACGGACCAAGAGCGCTATGGTCGGGCTAAGCAGTTCTTCGACAACCGTGACGCTTACACCCACGACATCATCAATGGGGGCGAGTTCTCCAAAAAGATGGCGGCGCTCTCGCAGAGCATGGGGGCGGTCTCGTCGGCACTGTCGATTAAGGCAGAGACGGTTGAAGGCGTGATTCGTCGCGACTTGGGTTCGCACAGCGTGTCGGATGAAATGAAAAACAATTCGACATTAACGACAGTGGGTAAAGTCATTGAAGTTACGCTCATGGGTCGCACCATGACGCTGCGCGAATTGGCTGACCATCTCTCTGACGAGCGTAAAGAGTTGCGTGAGAAAACCATCACCAACCCGATCATGTTCGACAAGCTCTTCTCGACCATGCACAAGACGTACGAATCGCACACGATTGACACCATCATGCGTGAAGCTGGTTCGCTCATCGAGTGCCTGGATGCGGTGCGTACCCGTCTGGAAAAGATGAAGGGTGCTTCGCGTAATCTGTCAACCGATGGCGTGCCTGGCGCGCTGACGCAAGACGTGGGTGAGAAGATCCGTCAAACGCTGTCGAGCTTGCAAGAAGAAGTCATTGCTCTTAGCATGATTGCAGCAGAGATCACGCTCTTCTTCCGTACCTTGGAAACCTTGGCGAACCACGCCTTGGGCTTTGGTGTGGAAGTGGTGCGTAAATGCTCGCAACTCATGAAAGCGCAAAAGCAAGACATCCCTGATGGTTGGAAAGAAGTGCTGGAGGAATTGAACGAACAGCACAAAGCCATCACTGCGGGTTACTTTAGCCTGAAACGTTAAATCGACGTCATAGACCCCCGGCTCAAGTGGCCGGGGGCTTATGCCGCTATTAGGCGGTCATCGAATGGCGAATGATGTTGACAGTAACGTCTTCCTCGACAATCAAGCTATCGTCCGCTTGTGCTACGAGTCGCTTACGAATGCTGCAGCGGTCCGATTCGTCAAGGACAGTTAAGGCAGGAATGAATTCATCCTCACCCATCGTCAAACGCATCGCCACCACATCGCTTCCGTACTGTGCACGCAAACTAGCTTGGATCGAATCCAATGCCACCGTCGTGTTGTTCAACCCAGCGCTAATGCCAGCCACCGTTGTTTTACGCAGTTGCTCCACGAGTTCGAGGTTGTTGTACACAGCTGCTGGTACGTACAAGTCCACCCGGAACGATTGGGCAGCCTTGATCGTTTTGACCAGACCATCTTGCACCATGACGCGAATTGAACCCAAGGTTGTCTTTGGATAGAAGTAGATGTTGGTCAGTTCGAGCAGTTCTTTCTCGATCCCAGCCAAATCGTTCGTCAACCAATTTACCACCGTGGCCGTCATCTCTGCGCGGTACTTCAGGGCTGTTGCATCCGTTGCAAATGCGTAAGCGCCTTCAATGAGCATGATGTCGATCTGACGAATCATCCCGCGTTCGTCTTCTACAACAGGTTGACCGTCACGCAAGACAACGTCGCCTTTACGGAACTTGTAGACGACTTCACCATCGGCGTAGTAGACAGGATCACCCTTAGCATGCAAGAGTTTTTGCACGAGCTTACCGTCGACGATCTTAATCGTTGCACCGTTGACGTCAGCTTCGTACACATCCTTTTCATACACGGCAGGCACATTGATTTCATGGCGCTTGTAACCAACAGAGGAAATCACACTACGCGAACGTGCCCAGAGCGTCTCGAGTGCATAACCGAAACGAATGCGCAGCTTCTCATGCGAGATGCCAGCCACACGCAGCGGTAGCAAGAAGCGACCCAGTACCGTGTCGATAACGTTCGATTGCCACTGCACGTCCATGTACTTGCTACTCGAGTAGAGAATATCGAATTCCGTCGTCAAGTCAGCACCCGTCAAACGCGGCTCCAGTGTGTAGAGGAAGAACTTCTCCAACTGCAGCTTGTGTTCTTTGGTGACGTTAAAGTTTGTCGACAAGTCAAACGTGTAGATACGTTCGTCATCTTCCGTACGTCCCACGAGCACGCCGTTCAGATATGCCCGCTCCTTTTCCCCTGCTGGGATGAATGCCAACTGCACATGCACTTCGCTATCGTCGAGCATTTTGTACTCGTCGCCCGATTGCGTAATGACCGTGATACGGTAACCCCGTGCAACACGCTCGATCATGTACGAACCAGTATTAACTTGCAAGAGCGTTGTGTCGTTTTCAGCCACGAACAGTTTCGTCTCAGCGATTGGATCATCCAGATAGTAAGGCCGCACAGCAAACTCTGCCCCACTGGCATCGAGTACGTAATGAAATGGCGTGAACAGATAGTTCCCGTTCGTCACTGCCGTGGCCCGCTTGTCAACCGACAAGTTCTTAAGGTAAGTAATGTCTTGGCTCGAGACCATTGACGTTACCCCATCGATCGTCCGGTACATCGTCTCTGGCGTGATCGTAACACTCGCACCATTGTTAATGACCGTGTCGTGTTCGACTGCAGACTTCAAAGACACTGAAATCGTTTCAATCGATGCCGCTGCTGCCGTGATCAAGCGGGTGTCGCTTGGCGTTGGCATGGCGCGGGTGGCTTGGAATTCACGCCGGGTAATGTTGTCGATGTTCTTGACAACCGTGTAGCCATTACGTTCGAGCGTGGTTTCGATCTGGGTTGGGGTAATTGGCAGAGACGGCGAACCAATTGCATTTTTAATGACGCGTTCACGCAACTGTTCAAACGTCAGCGAGTTCGCACCACCTGTGATCGGGTTTTCTGCATACACAGCAATCGAACGGAACGTTTTGATCGGTGCGTTGTACACATCCTTGTCGGTATTGTCGTACGACACCCACGTCGCTCCAAAAGCGGTAAATGGGTAATCCATTGGGATCAAGTTAATTGGTCCTTTGGTTTGGTAGACGTCAACCCGCACGGAACTACTGAGCAGATTGCTGCTCGTGTAGATTTGTGGGATCGTGACCGAGACGCTCTTACCCACTACTTTCAACACTGCCGTTGGCGTGGTGATGTCGTAGACTTGGTCAGTGTGTGTGGTGCGGATTTCTTTCCACGAACCGTCAGGGTTCTCCACATAGACACGGGTGTAGTAATACTGGTCTTCCAGTGTCAAGTCGATCTTGAAGTCTTGCGCTGCGGTGGTCGAACCGTACTGGCTTTCGATATCGAACTGCTGCACATCGACTTGGAAGTAAATCCAGTCACCATCCCCATTGCGACGAATCTCGTGGGCAATGACGTTACTGGCCAACGTTTGCAGAGGCGACGGTTGGTCCACATCGTACACCACTTGAATACCACCGTGCAGGAGCTGGCGAATTTCAATTGGGTACTGCATGCTGAAATTGATGTCAGCGATGGTAAAGAAGCTGTTGCGTGGCAGGGTCAGCTTACGAATACCGGTAGCAGGATCGAGTACCATCTTTTCGATTGTCTCGTCGTAAGGCAAAGCCAGCGAAAACTTCGTGCTCGATGGCGTAGCGAACCGGTTCACGAAGTCTTTGTCGGACATGTGGATGTACAAGTCCTCTGGCGTTTGCGCAGCGTACGGATACTGACGCCGGGTATTGGTTTCGTCCTTGATCATCGCCGCTGCCGTCAAGACGGCTGCAGACTCCAGACAAAAGACGAAGGGGTTCGTTGGGTCAACAATGTCCATGTCACCCCCCAAGGCATTGCGCAGCGTTTGCAAGACAGCGCGCTGAATGGCCGTGGGATTGGTTTGGAAAGCAAGTACATTGTCAATGAGGTTGCTCACTGGGGTGTCGCTCATGATGGTTCCGTGTAGTTATCGTTTCAAGGCAGGCAGGCGGTAGTTGTACTCTTCTTTACTGACCCACCACTCCAACTCATACGTCAGTGGATTGATCCGTGGGTAGCCGCGCCCGTTAAAGAGTTCCAGTGCTTGGGCAGGCACCTTCTTGTAAAATTGTTGACGCTTGCCTTCAGCCAACGACGAATTGAACATCTCACCGACGAAGTTAAATTCGTGAATCAAGATGTCGTCGTCGTACTCTACGCCAATGACGCGCAAGGGAATACTGATCTGGTCCGACATGGCGTTGTTGACAGGACGGTCCGATTCAAAGTTGTACTGCGCACCCTTAGGGATCGACAAACAAAACGCAGCAGCGCCTTTAGCAATGCCTTTGACAAACGTTTTGGTCGAATCCATCACCAAGCGATAAATGCCCGTTTGGTAATCGATTTCGTTTTGCACAATGAATTCTGGATACGGCACCATCAAACCTTGGGTGACGTAAGTCGAGTACAAACCCCAGACATAAAACAAGCCCATGATTGGGTTACCTGGGATGTTGCGGAAGTTGGCAGTTATATCGTATGTTCCCCAATTGTCCGCATTGCCGTCGACATGACTGTAAGCTTCCTTATACACACCTTCGGGTGACGTGAACGTTGGAATGTTCACATCAGGCCATCCACTCATCGAGAGTAGGTGGTTTGATAGGATAGGTATGAAGGCTTGCTGGTTGTCAACAAACGGACTTGCAATACCGACTGCTGCCAAATTAGGGTCAAGCGTACAGCGGATAATCCGTTGCACACTGGCTGGTTCTAACGTAAGCAGCGAGGCGAACTTGCGAATCATGCGCACGTTTTCCGTGGTCATGTTGCAAAGCGGGCGCGTGAAAAACGTGTAACCGAAGTAATCTTTGTTAATCTGGATTGCATTGGGCGTTTGTCGATGGTTGATACCATAGAAGCTGTCGCCAATCGCGGTGCTCAAAGCACCCACAGGCGTTGCTTGAAAGATGTTATCGACAACCTGCGCTGCCGGCCCTAATTGGCTTTCTTGTAAAAGTTGGGCCACATTTTTTTGTTTAAACTCATCAGCCATCTGAAAAACCCTCTGTGATGAAAAAGGAATAGTAATGTACAGCGAATTGAGCAATCTCGGGATTTCCGCGATCCGTCGAATCACCGATCTGTGGCGAGGTGCCAAGTCGGATTCCCTCATCGATTATACCCAAGTGGCACGCGTCGAACCGATCGTTCTGATCGACTCGGACTGCCTGTATCTCGACCTGCTGCCGGAAGTCCAGCAGTCACTCCTGTCGATCTTTGCTGGTTATTACCTGCAAGCGATCGCCATTTCCACGACCGTCGGTAAGATCGATGTGCGTCGCCATCTGGACCGCTTGAATCCCAAGCGCAATCCAGTAGACTCGGCTGCCGACACTGCCGGCTACCTGCTGGCCCAAGAGTCCTACAAGTTCCGTCTGCCAAAGCCGATGAGCAACCTGGCCATGGAAGCGCTGCCGGAAGATGAACGCGACGACATGGAGCGCGAACGTCACGACTGGGCAGGTCAGCAAAACGACGCTCGCTGGGCAGACATTGCTTTAAAGCGTGCCCAGAACGAATCGGACCGCGAATACAAGTCCCGTCAAGAAGCGTTCCAGCGCGAGAAGTTCACGTTCGATCGTGAAAACATCGAAGCGAAGAACAAGGCTGACGGTGCCAAGGTTGAAGCCCAGGCGAAAGAAGTCCAGCGCACTTACAACCTGAACCGTGAAAAGTTCGGTCACGACAAAGCCATGCAAATGGCAATGCAGGATCTGCAAAAGCGCAACCTGCAACTGAGTACTGACAAGTTCGAGTACGAGAAGTCAACGTCGTCGATGGGCTTTGGCAAGGACACGATGTCCACGCTCAAAGACCTGGCAAACCTGTCGGTCGGTAAGCAGTTTAGCGTTGAGATCACCGATGGCAATCATAGCGCGTCGATCCCTGTGTCGATCCGCCTGATGGCGTCTTCGCTGCCAACGGCGAACCTGGTTCATATCTTATCGCTCAACAGCGCCGATAACTCGGTCAAGGGCCGTTACCACAAGTACCGCGCCGGCCGTATCGAATTCATCAAGGACTTGGTGCTGTGCCAAGACCTGATCGATGCGCATCGCAAGAACCTGATGGCTGACAAGGACGGCATCTACTCGAACCTCGTAAAGCGTTCGCGTAACAACGGCCTGGCCACCATCGTTTCGGGCAACCCATCGATCGCCACGGCGTCGAACCTCGTCATCATGTCGAGCGACACCGCAGCACGACTCGAACTGGAAATCAACGGCAAACTCGACGACTTCAAAACCCGCGAGAAGATCTTCAAGGAAACCTACCTGATGATCGTTGCCGTGATCGACAAGCAGTGGGAACGCGTGACGTTCTACCACCGCGGCATCCACAGCCGTACTGAAGTTGGCATGCGCGATATCAAAGCGGCCAACAAAGGCAACGGTCCGGACGTGTCGGAAATCCTCAAAGCCTACCAAGTGGGCAATTCCCCATCGCTGTGATCCACCGGCGCCTCCCTTCTTAATTAGAAGGGGGGTTCCCTACGAAGGCATTAACATGAAACTCCAACAATTTGTCGCATCCGTCCTGCCCTCGTTCGGTAAGGATCGCGTGATGGAAGACATCCGTCTGACGCGTACCGAGCTGAAAGACATCACCCTGCCAGCGTTCCATCAGGCAGCCGTGGCATTTAAAGGCCACAAGTTCAAGTCCAAAGCGCTTGCAGACCAGATCGCTACTTTTGGCCGTATGGTCAAGGGTGGTTCGGGCAACGTCATCGAGACCATCGAGAAGCAACTGCCGATCGCACTGAAGAACCTGGACGAAGTGGAAGACCTCATCGAGCGCGGCTTTAACGAAGAAGTCGCCGGTGCTGGCCTGACCTACATGAAGGCAAACCTCCTGCAATTCTCGGAATGCCTGCACTTCGTTTCGCGTTTCTCGCGCAAGTTCCTGCTCTACATCTTCGTGTGCGAAACCGCAGAATACGAAGAATCGGGCACGACCATCGCTGAGAGCATGACGCCAGCGGAGATTGAGTACATTCGCGTGAACTTCGTGAACTACTGCACCGCGTTTAACGCTGTGGTGAACCAACCACAAACCGTGCGTAAGCTGCTCGAAGATGTGCCAGACATTCTCATCACGAGCGAAAACGTGGCAAGCCTGTCCTCGACCCTGGGTGAGAAGAAACTGGACCCGCTCCAGATGAAGCTCATCCCGATCTGGCTCAATCCAATCTACCACGTCGGCATGTTCGTCGCCGAATGGCAAGCGGATCGCTACAAGGTCGCTAAGGAAGAGCTGCGTCTCATCCAACTGCGCAAACTCAATCTGGAAAAGATCAGCGCCGGCAAGCCCGATGCGCACGTCCAGAAAGAAATCACGTACCTGGAAAGCCGCGTGCAGACCATGAACTTCAAGATCGCTAAGATGGAGGCGAAGAATGTCTAAAGAAGCCACCACGCTTCGGCTGTATCCGCGTGGCTTCTTAGGCGCTGACATCAAGCCACAAGTTCAAAAGACGCCCAAGCCGTTCTCGGACAATGTCCAGCGGCAGACGTACCACGTCGAGGACTTCAAGTCGGTCAACAAAGATCTGTTTGCTAACGCAACAGTGGAAGCATTGTATGCGAGCTACATCAAGCGTAGCGCCACCACGGGTGACTTCCTTTTCCGGGAAGCCATTCTGAGCGCTGTGTTTGCGGCCCTGGGCACCAAGAACTTTGAGTTCTGGTTCATGGCACAGTTCAAGTCGCCTGCTTGCGGCGATCTGCACAACCGCTTCCTGACTGACACCTTGCGCTTCATCGCTGAAGGCAACCGTGAGATGTCGCTGGAGACCTGGGCGAGCTTGCTGGTCATTACTGGCGAGAGCGATCCTGTTGGTCACATGAACGAATACGCCAAGAATTTCTTTGGTATGAATTCGAACATGTACGGTCAAGGTCGTCAAAACACGCAGCTGACTGACGTGGTCCAAAAGTGGTGCGAGCATCCAAACGGCATGGAAGACATGCTCGGTACGCTTCACCTGTTGTTCGGTAATCCATAAGCCCCGCGTAAAAATACGAATAGTATAGTGGCTAGTTCTCACAAGTCAATAGAATCTAGTACCCCGCGGAAGTAGTACTCTTTTAAATCACCTATTGCAATAGGAGCATCAACATGCGTCGCATGAACACCCAACGCCAGGGCCTCCTGGTCTCGCTGGAAAACGAAAACACCAACACCGACTCCGGTACTGCATCGGAAAACGACGTCGAAGTCGCTGAAGCTGGTGCTGAACTGTCGGACGACGTCGCCGAGATCGTCGACTCCGTCGCTGAAGGCGATGCGGACACCGCAGAAGTCGAAGAAGCCACCGAAGTTGCTGAAGCCCTGGAATCGATCGCCGAAGCTGTCGGCGTCTGCGCCCAAAACGGCGGCCTGGATCGCCACGCTGCCCACGCTATCGGCCTGGCCGTTGGCCACATGTACAACCGCGTCGGCCTGGAAGCCCAAGCGATGCCTGCTCTGGAATCGTTCGGTTCGTCGAGCCAGCGCATTCCTTCGACCAGCCTGGCGATGGAAGACATCAAAGAACAAGCCGGCAAGATCTGGAACCACATCGTCGAAGCTGTCAAGCGCGCGATCAAGTGGGCCCAGGACTTCTACAACAAGCTGTTCGGCGCCGCTGAAAAGCTGAGCAAGCGTGCAAGCGCACTGCAAACCAAAGCCGAAGGCATCACCGGCGGCAAGGCCAAAGAAGCCTCGTTCGAAAACGAGAAGCTGGTCAAAGCCCTGCACGTGAACGGCAAAGTCCCAACCGCTCTGGGCGCTGCCCTGGGTAAAGTCGGCGCCATCGGCCGCGACTGCTTCGGCGAAGCCAGCGACTGGGCACTGAAAGTCGGTTCGGAAATCACCGCCGACATGGAAAAAGAAGGCGCTGAAAAGACGTTCCTGGAATCGTTCGAACTGCCAGCTGGCGGCCTGATCGGTGCAGAAGTGTCGAACGCTGAAGGCGCGGGCTTCGCAGCTCCAGCTGACGGCCTGGTCATCTACCGTTCGGAAGAAATGCCAGGCGGCATGGCTGTGGCCGGCGCCGGCACCAAGAACGGCATGAAGGGCGAAGCAGCTGTCGACGCATTCCGCGGCGTGGGCCAGAAGGTCCAGCCGTTCGATCCGAAAGCCAAAGCACCGGCCGACAAGAAAGTCACCACCCTGACAACGCGCGACATGGTCGAGACCTGCAAGGCAGTCGCTACGCTGGCTGAAGAAATCAAGAAGTTCCGCGACGGCCAAGCCAAGCTGAACGAAATGAAGAAGAAGTTCCAGTCGGCTTCGGAAAAGCTGGCCAAGAAAGCCTCGAGCGGCGATGAAGGCCGCGACGGCCTGCGCGCCATGGCCAAGGTCGCTGGCAAACTGCCAAGCCTGGTGGACAATCCTGCAGCGTCGTTCTCGGCCTACGCGATCAACACCTGCAAAGCAGCCCTGGACTACGTCGATGCATCGACCAAGCAATACGCGTCGGCCTAATCGGTCAGCCGGGTAGTTACAAAGGGAGAGTCCGCTAAGGCGGGCTCTTCTTTTTGAACGCCTACAACACAATCGAACAGAAAGCAAACAACATCATGCGTCGTCATTTCATCAACACCGTGGCCCTGGAAGGCTACCAAAACCAAGTCGCCCTGGAAAGCATTTCCATGGAAGAAGAGCAGGTCATGATCGACGAGGCCGCTGGCGCCGCTGTCGAAGCAGACCAAGAGCTGGCTGAAGCCGAGCGCATCATCGAAGTGTCGGACGCGCTGGAAGATCTGGCCATCATCGCCGACGGCATCGAAGAAGCATCGCCTGCTGAAACCCAACTGGTCGAAATCGCTGGTGACATGGCTGTGGCCGGCACCGACGTCTCGCCAGAAGAAATCGTGCCTGCCATGGAATCGTTCCGCGGCGGCAAGATCGCTACCGAAGGCATCCGCGAGACCGCCAAGAACATCTGGGAATCGATCCAGCGCTACCTGAAGCAAGTCTGGGAGAAGATCGAGAAGTTCTTCTACAACATCCTGGGCACCGTGCCACGCCTGCGCAAGTCGCTCGAAGCACTGGAACAGAAAGTGGAAGACACCGTCGGCAAGAAGGCCGAAGGCAACGTCACCATCAGCGCCGGCATCAGCAACATCTCGATCGCCTACTCGCCAGCCAAGAACGAAGGCGACCTGTCGAACTGCATCAGCGCCCTGACCGACGCTGCCAAGTGGACCTACGGCTCGCACGTCGACTCCGTCACCAAGCGCGGCGAATCGATCGCCAAGATCATCGGCGAATTCGACCCAGCCAAGTCGGCTGAAGCCGTCACCGCCATGCGCGACGCCCTGAAAGCCCACAAGGCTGACAAGGTTCCAGGTTCGGGCTCGGCTGACAACGGTCGCTTCCCAGGCTTCGGCACCTTCGTCGGTGCTCCGCTGCCAGGCAACAAGTCGATCGCGTACAAGTGGTTCGCTGACAACGGCGACGACACTTCGGACCTGGGTTCGCTGGATCGTTACCGCAACAGCCGCGTCGAACTGATCGACACCTCGGACAAAGCTCCAACCGGCGCCAAGAACGAAGTCGAGATCACCCCGGTGACCACCAACGGCGCCAAGAAGCTGATCAAGGAAATGCAAGCGCTGCTGACCGTGCTGGAAGACTACAAGCGTGGTCCAAAGTCGAAGGCCATCACCAAGACCCAGAAATCGATCGAAGACGCATCGTCCAAGGCCAACAAAGCCATGGGCACCGCAAAATCGGACGACGAAGGCTCGAAGGCTGCCGTGGCACCGTTCCGCGCCCTGCTGAACTTCAACGCGGCCTACGCACGCTGGGCACAATCGCCAGCAGTGCCGCTGATGTCGCACAGCATCACCACGATCAAGACCGTCATGGTCGTGATCCAGAAGTCGATGGCTGCTCACAAGTAATTGGGCGCCGCCGGCTTACCTTAGGCTACTGGGGGTTCCCGGTGGCCTAATTGCAGAAAGCATCTAAGAGCCGGCTGGGGGTTCCCGGCTGGCTCTTATGCCGCGATTGTTGTGTTATGGATGGATTTTATGATCATCCATTTTAAAGGATTTACCATGCCCAAGATTTTACTGACGGTGCCTGAGACTGAACTTAGCGTTACCCGTCCTGTGGTGTTTGACATTACGCGTCAATTGATGAAAGACACCGGCATCTCAGATAAGACCACGATTTCGTATCCTGGCTTTCAAGAACAAAATGCCCAACCCAATTCCTTGATTAGTGATTCAAGTGAATCGGACATGTTCCCATTTAACGACCGCATTACGGTTGAGGTGCAAGAGAGCTATACTGCCGACCGCATCCTTTCGGAAGCAGCGTTTGAACCAGAACACTTGTTTGTCTTCCGGGACGACAAGATCATGACGACTATCAAGCCTGTCTACAGCATGGCTGACATCGTCATCAATATCAAATTCCGCGCTGCAGATAGTACGTCGGCTAAACGTTGGCGTGACGACATGCGTGCTCGTATCGGCATGATGAAGGATGAGCGCTACCACACGGTATCGTACCACTACCTCATTCCGCCAGAGTTCATTTACATCTTGAATGAACTGCACCGCATGCGCGAGGCTGTTGAAGGTTATGGCGACACCATCGACCAATACCTTAAAAACCACCTGACAACCAATGCGTCGATTCTGACCAATCTGGCTGGTAAGCAAGGTCAATGGGGCGTGGCTGAAACTCAGCAGCGTATTGTGGGGTACTTCGACTTTGATCCGACACCAGACGAAGGCTCCAAAGAAGACGAAGGCGACACCTCTACCACGACGGTAGCCTACAAGTTCAGTTACGAAAAGCCCATTGCTTGCGCGATGTCGTATCCACTGGTTATCCACAACCAATTGCTCAGTGAGCGTTTCCGCCCGAGCGAACAGTTGCCTGACCCTGCCTTTGCCATTACCTCGCGTACGGCCAGCATGATGGCGTGGGAGCCGTTTGAAGTGGCTATGTCTAAAGGGTTGATCGAAGGGATTGCTGTACCGTACTTCGATGAATTCATTCCGTCGTCAGTGCCTGCTAAGACCAAGCGTTTGGTGACCATGATGACTACGCTGGACCCAGTGCGACCGAACATGCTTCTCACCCCAGAAGAGTGGGCAAGCATTGGATTGAATCCCGTCATCCTTGCCTTCATGAAAAAGGAAGCACCATTCATGACGCGCCGGTATCAATCGGTTCTTCAACTGGACCTGTACCGTAACGGCAACATCGTGCCACAAGACATGATGGAGATGAATGGAGCGTTGCAATTGATGGCAACAGAAGCGTTGTCACTGCGGGACAATTTCCATGTACGCTTTAGTGTCGTGGAAGACTTGCGGCTCTTGCCACCTGCTGCAATCGATCGGATTCGTCAGAATGGCGCTGCAGCGCAGATCATCTTGGACTACCTCGCACCTTGGTTAAGTGGCGTGGGTTTGATTCCAGAAATCATCATCCGCGACATCATCGGTCGACAAGACCTGGAAGCTGCCATTGACACGATCAATAGCGGCATCATTTCAAACGGCAATGGACAAGGTTACCAGATCAATACGGTCAACTCCATTTTCGTCCAAGCGTTTAAAGGACAACCATAATGCCATTACCTATTATCACCCCAAGCGTCACGCAACCTGCCCCCAAACCCCCAGAACCGATCATTGCGAAACCAGAACATCAAAGCACGATTGTCGACACCCGCTACGAATCGACGTCTTCGCTCATGGTCAATGTGGAAGGCAGTCCTTGGACGGTTGACTGGGTCAGTCAGGTACTCGACAAGGATTCGCCACTGTCGGGTCAGCAAGTGAACCAAGCGGCGCTCTACCAGCAATACAGCTTGATCAAAGAGTTTGAGCTGCGCGTGACGCAACCGCTGTCCACGTCGCAAGATGCGGCCACCAAACAGATGGTAGTCACGGGCGCTGCCAACGTGTTCTTGATCATTCCTAATAACGGCGATATGTTCTTCGCAGACATTGGCGATGGTCGGGAAGGTATCTTCAAGATCACCCATTCTGAACGCAAGTCGTATTTGAAGGGTGCTGTGTACGCTGTTGAGTATCAGCTCATCGATTACGCTTCGCCAGTGCGCAAAGCAGACATCAATAGCAAGATTATCAAGACGCGCTACTTCGTTAAGAACTTCATGCAGTACGGTCAAGACCCACTGCTTGAAGAAGAAGATTACCACATCATCCAAGAACTCGAAGGACGCTTGCACGAAATGACGCAGCGTTACTTTAAGCTCTTTACGAGTAGCGAGTTTCGTACCCTGATCGTTCCAGGTCAGCAGCACTACGTGTACGATGCGTTCTTAACCAACGCCATCATGTCGTTCTTCACTACGTACGACGCGCCTGAGATTCGGTACATCCGCAAACTCAATGTGCAAGAAGACCACTTGATGAAGTCGCCAACCATCTGGGACGTAGTGCGTGATCGGGATTTGAGTTTGCTCAAGTTCTGTAACCGTAAGGTCGGACTGATGTCAACGCGTTCGTTCCACAAGAACCCAATGATGGATGGAATTTATCATTCCGGCATTCACTATGTAGTCTACCCGAAAGACCCTGAGTACGGGGTGGATTACGAAATGCACGGGAAAGAAAAAGCGCTCTCTGGTGAAGTCTTGCAACCTACGTCATCGCGCGTGCGTCGTCTGGCTGACTTGGTCGGTGACAAAGAGTTCGACGGCTTAACGTTGCCGGACTGCCCGCCGATCTACAAGGTTGCGTTTGACGACCATTACGTGTTGTCAAGCCACTTCTATAACGACACGACCAAGCAATCGATTCTCGAACGCTGCGTACGTGACTACCTCGAAAACAAAGCACCGAACCTGCGCGCACTGCGTGCACTGTGTGCAACTTACCATGGCTGGGGCGGGTTGGAACGGTTCTACTACATTCCGCTTTTGCTCATGCTTATTAAGGCTACGATTAGGAGTTTCTAATGTCCTGCTCATGGATTCCACCCGAAGAACGTGACACACGTTGGCCGATCTGGCACAAGAAGTTCTTGTGTCGGGTCAACGCGTTTAAGAGTCGCTCACTGGAACACGTCGAGCACTTCGGCGTACCAGTCTCTGGTGATCCACTGTACGACCAAGCCATGATGCAGGAAGACATTCAGCGCATGCTCAGTATTGATGAGATGGTTGAATTCTTCCGGCAAGGTCTGGTTGTCGGTGTGCTCAAAGAAAAAGAAACGAAAGCGATTTACGAACACATCACGGACCATTTGGAAGCGTGGAAGAAGAAGATCGAGAACGGTTGGCATGTACGGGAAGCACCGATTGAAGACTTGATCCTCATGGACAAGTTTGCACACGCTGTTCACAAGCATGCCCGCCACCACTTCACGACGGAAATCGTGGAATCGATCCTTGCCCGCCGCATGTCCGGTACGCTGCGTATTTCGCGTGACAAGATCTTGGGTGCTGGTCCAAAGACACAAGTGGTCAACAAGCTCGAAGAAGGTGAGGAAGAAGAAGACAAGTTCCCACAACGCCAGAGCATGGCTGATCTCTTCGCTGCCAAATCCGACATCGCGCGAGGAGCACCGAAGTGGAGATAGAACACACAGCACTTTATCGTGAAGTCGAAGCGATCGTGGGTGATGTGGTCAAACCTGTCCACTTCAGTTGGCGTGCTGACATCCACGTCAATGGCGTAACCTACACTCCACTGAAATTGTTGTCGATCGATACGGTGCAAGACTTTGAAAGCAATTACGCTGACGAAGTTTTGGTCACGCTTGCCGTCTCTGGTGGTACGTACGCCAAACGCATCTATCCGTTCCAAGACAAGATCGACATCACGCTCTACCGCACACCACTGCGGGAAGTGGCCGATACGACGGATGAAGAACAAAGTCCCTCGTACGAACGCTATAGCGCAACGCTACTTGAAAATGGCAATCCACTCATTGAGGCCAATAGTCACAATAGTCCCAGTGAAGAAGCGATGAACTTGACCAACATCTTTGAAGTAACGTTCCAATTGGTAGGGAAAGGATTGGAGCAGCTTCGGATGAAGTCAGTCGGTCGCATCTTCCGAAACACGGATGTGGAAAGCGTGATTAAGACTTTGATGACGAATGATTCCAAAGCCATCAAGGTTGACGGCGTGAATCTCCCACAAGGCGTGACGATGGTGGAAGCATCAAACAAAGCCATCCGTCCATTCGTGGAAATCCGTCATGGCACCAAGCTCGTTGACGTGCCGCAGTACGTACATCACAAGTGTGGCGGTGTCTATAGTGCTGGCATGGGGTATTACCTCTACCGCAACTTTTGGCACATCTATCCGTGTTACGATACGACGCGCTTTAATAAGGCGCTCAAAACCATGACGCTCATTAATTTGCCCAGCAATAAAATGCCAGGCATTGAGCGTACGTATCGTAGCAATGGTCGCAACTTGGTGGTCTTGGCAACTGGTGAAGTCAGGCTGAAAGACGATTCAGAAGGCATGCAGTTAAATGCAGGCAATGGCGTTCGTTTCGCTACGACCAAGGGCATGATGGAAGGCACGTTCGTTAAGACCAAAGGCAACAAGACTTCCGGTCAGCGCGGCGTGAGTACAAGCGAGTATGTGGCGAGTGAGCGACGTAATGGACAGAACAATGTCCACATTAGCCAAGATGCGATTACGGCCAACCCGTACATCGAACACAGTAAGCTTGCTCGTCGTCAAGGCGCGCTCATGACGTTTGTGTGGGAAAACTCCCAGCCAGATTTGATTGCCCCTGGCATGATGATCAAGGTCTTGTATGTGGAAGAAGGCGACGTCAAAGAAGTCTACGGCACCCTTCTTAAAGCGCACCACTACACCCAGCTGCGTGGTCAAGGTATGCAAGCGAGCCGCTACATTTCACAATCTGCACTTGCAGTATTCATTAAACTCATTAGGGAGTAATTATGGTTGAACGCTATCGCGATCTGGGTATTTCGTTTGAGCCGACTGTCAAGCTTGAGCAATTACCGGTCGCTGGCGCGGTTGCACCTGGCGCGTACATGGCCCGTAGCGCTTTCCTTCTTGTGGACGTTATTGCACAAGACACCAAGACTGGCCGCGTCACTATTGAGTTCAACCAACTCGATAGTGAGAACAAAGCAGTTGATACGATCAGTGCTGAACTGTTCAATCAACTCTTTGCACAATTGCCACCGATGACCCTCGGTAAGCAGGCGTAATAAGAGAGGGCTACCAGCCCTCTTTTTATGCCGCAAAATGTAAAAGTAAAAAGATATCTTATGCTTAGGACGCAGTATTCATTTAACCATTTACCTTGATATTCGATTAAAGGAGTAATCATGGCTGTTGAACCCAAGCCGTTACTTCTCTATTTGGACTTCACGAAGCCTCCAGCTGAAATTATTGTTGAATTAATCAACTACTGTAACGGCACGTCGCTCACTTCGGACATGCTCACTTATGGCTTACCGGCAGTCATTACCGGCAACCATAACACAGTGGTGATTGCAAGCTCGACTTCTACGTCCCCTTACGAGGGTGATTTGGAAGTGACGTACAACCGTATTGATTTGGGCGAGTATTTTGCTGACCTTGACAAGTTCTTGGTCGCTGAAGATGGTGCACGGTATGTCTCCGATATCATCCCCCAGATTAATGCCACGTACAAGCTGAACTTAACGCGTGACGATTACCTCGATGCACCTTTACCGGACTCCAGTCAAACGGACAGTTCGCAAGGCGCTTCGTTCGTCCTAAAAGCCAATCCGCGCTCGTTGATCTTTATCGGTCAAGTAGCCTTGCGTGTGACCAATAACGACACCACGCCAGCGCTCGAGCAAAATGTTGTGATTCGGACTTACATCTTCCAAGATGAAATGCCGCTTCGCATCAAACACAACATGAATTCCGTTGACTTCATTGAATCCATTCGTGGAGTTGACAATCGAAGAATTTACGCCAACGTTGTCGCGGTCGATGAAATGGAGATTCTGGTTGAGTTCACTGAACCAGAGTCCGGTCGCATCACGATTGCGTTTGGCATAAATCCATGAGTCGTGAAGGCTCTGTAATTTTCTGTTATTTTTTAAGGTATAGACATGGCATTCCCAAAACACCACGGTATTGAACTGGCCAAGAATAGCTGGATCAAGAACCTGCACCTCGAGCCACTGGTTGCCGATCCGGTTGCCCCGCTGACCGCTGGCCGTGCATGGCACAACACCACCGACGGCGTGTTCCGCTACACCGTCGACATCGATGGCGTTACCGTTGTTCGCACCATCGCTGACCTGGAAGGCGTGCAAGCTGCGATCGCTTCGCTGCAAGCCGCACTGTCCAAGGAAGTCACCGATCGCACCGCTGCCGATACCGCTGAAGCAACTGCGCGTACCGAAGCGATCGCCTCGCTGACCGAAGCCCTGGCAACGGAAACCGCATCGCGCATCACCGGCGACCAAGCCGAAGCACAAGCACGTCTGGACGGTATCGCTGCTGAAGCTGCTGCTCGCTCGGCCGCTATCGCTACTGCTGCCCAAAACGCTGCTGATGCACAAGCTACCGAAACCGCCGCCCGTCTGGCTGGCGATGCTGCCGGTAACACCCGCGCTGACGCAATCCAAGCCGAACTCGATGCTTCGCAAGCTGCCGCCGGCCTGAACGTCGACGGTACGTACACCGCACCAGAAAACACCACCTACCTGGGCGAAGCTGTTTCGCTCAAGGCAGCTGACGTTGCGCTGGATAAAGCGCTGGTCGACGAAGTCACCCGTGCCACCAACACCGAAGCCGCCCTGGCATCGGCGCTGGCCAACGAACGCCAACTGCGTGAAGATGGCGATGCGAACCTGCAAGCCCAGCTCCAGGAATGGGTCAACACCCAGCTGGAAGGCAACGAAGCATCGGACGCGGCTGAAGTTGCTGCCCGTATCGCTGGCGATGCTGCCCTGCAAGCTGAACTCGACCAAACCCAAGCCTCGATCGGTCTGAACACCGACGGCACCATGGGCGGTCTGGAACAGACCAACTTCATGGGCGAAGCTACCACCGTCTTCGGTGCTGCTTTCGCGCTGGACAACCAACTGAAAGTTGTCACCGACGGCCTGGTTGCTGAAGCACTGGCACGCACTACCGCCGACGAAAACTTCCACACCCAGCTGCAAGGTGAAGCCACCCTGCGCGAGACGGCTGACCTGGCACAACAGGCTGAAATCGACAAGATCGAAGCCGGTGCTGGTCTGGAAACGGATGGTTCGTACGCCGCTCCTACGGCCTCGAACTACCTGGGTTCGGCCACCAACCTGAAAGACGCTGACACCAAGCTCGACAGCGCCCTGAAGGTTGTGTCGGATCGCGTGGACGTCATCGAGACGACCGCCATTCCACAACTGGCTGCGCAGATCAGCGCTGAAGTCGAACGCGCTACTGCTGCTGAGAGCGCTAACTCGACCGCAATCGCTGGCGAGACCAACCGTGCACAAGGCGCTGAAGCTGCCCTGCAAGCGAAGATCGATGCACTGGTGGTTGCTTCGGGCGACGGCGCTGCTGCGCTCAAGACCAGCCTGAACGGTCGCATCTTCACCTACAAGGCTGCTGAAGCAAAGCTCACGCACACCATCGAACACAACCTGAACACCGAGTTCTACGTTGTCGACGTGATGGTCAAGGGCGCCGACGGCGTGTTCCGCAAGGACATCATGCCAATCGAAGAAGACGAAACCAAACCACTGGACGCCTTCGTCATCACCCTGAGCGAAGCGGCGATCATCAAGGTCGTCGTGGAGAACAAGTCGCCGATCGCTTAAGCATCGGGAACTTCGTCTAAAAAGGAGGGGCTTCGGCTCCTCCTTTTTATTTTGTCTACCCAGTCAGTTAGAGAAAGAACATGACACATAACACTAAAATGACATTTCACGGCAGTGTACGTGTGGCGGGGAAGGCATCGCGAGTCAGTAATCTTCAGCTGGAAATGGCAACAACTGATCCACCCAATTTGGAAACTAGCCGTGTCTGGTTAAACACCACAGATAAGGCAGTGAAGGTTGTTGTAGGAATCAAAGCTGACGGCGCACCAGAAGTCTTGTCGCTATTAAGTAATCTCAACCTGAGTTCTGTTATTCGCTACATCTATTCAGGTGTTGTAAATCAGATGACAGGTTCGTCAATCATTTCGATTGATTCTGTTGTACCAAGCGCTGTTGCCGGTACACTTGTGTGGACGCAACTCATTACACCTAAGTCAAGTAAGTCAAAGTTCTTGATTGACTTTACTGCGATGGTCGATTGCGGTGTCATTCTCCTTGGCTCGCGTCTTGCTGTTGCAACGCTGTGGCGAGACAGTACCCTCATCGCGTTTGATGTTGTTTCATTAGGTAATGGTAATTCACCACAAAAAGTCTCGTTTCATGTTACTGATCAATTTCCCACTGGTCTTGCCAGTGCGCGCTATACAGTGCGTTTTGGTCTGAACACCAATGGTACGTGGTATCTAGGGCGCCCAGCGCTGGCGAACTTAGGTGGTGCAAACCGAACAAGCTGGACGATTACCGAGTACGAGACTTCGTAATCGACAAAGAATCTTAACCGCAGCTATCTACAACTTGGATGGCTGTGATAAACGAATAAAGACAACCCTTGTCTTTAAGTGTGCGGGAGCGTTCCCGCTTTTTAATGAAGGAGTGAAATCATGGATCGCGTGACCGTGGTTTTCACAAAGAGCAACTTCAGCTTCATCTCGTGGCTGATTCGTTGGGCTTTGCCGCGTAGTCGCTTTGCGCTTGCCTTGTCGTCGCACTGCTTGGTTAAACTCGGTAATGAAGTAGATGGTTACCGTACGTTTGACATGGGTTTCGGTATGGAACTCAAAGAAGTCGATTGGCAAGACGCAATGAAAGACCGTGTTGCCGTGGCCACTCGTATTTATCTTGTCCCAGATTTGGCAGCAGGCATTGCCTTTGCCAAGATGCAGTTGGGTAAGAAGTACGACACCAAAGGCGCGTTTGGCTTAGCAATTGCTCCTAGCCGGGATTGGTCCAATGAAGAGGACTGGTTTTGCTATGAGTTCGCTGCAGCCTTTCTCAAAGCGTCAGGACTGGATATCTTTCACAGTCTTGCTCATATCACGGAAACAGCACTACTCTCTTTGCGAAGTCATTAAGGCAGCATACGGGCTGGGGGCAACCCCAGCCTTTATGCCGTCTAAAAATACTACTTAGGCAAATCTTTTAGGTGGAGCCTATTGAAGATAGTTTCAACCATATATTCCTTAAGTGAGATGATTATCGTCTCTTGAATCTTTTCACTTAGGAGAAAGCATGTATAAGCGTTTTCTGAAAGATAGCTTGGCAACAGCTATCGGTTTTGTGGTGCTTTTATCCCCCATGATTATGGCTGGGTACGAAGCGCCTTCGGACGAGCCTATCGTCATCACAGTCCCATAAAGCAAAGGAAGCCTCACCATGAAGTACGGTCGCACCAATCCCAAAGTCCGTTACCAGCCTAACCGCTTTCAGAAGTTCTTGAACCGCGTTGGCACGGTGTGTCTCTTTCCTTTCGCTTTCCTCTGGTTCTTTTTGATGGAATGGATGCCTGGCCTTAAGAAGCTGTGGAATCCTGAAGTCGTCAAGGTCTACATCGTTGGTAGCAACCTCAGTAACCAACACCATGGCGTAGCGCGCTGCACCGGTGCTGTCAAGATCAAACAGCATGCCTCCCAACGCGACATGCGTCAACGTGCCATGCATTTGTCTGTTGTTCCCGGTCCTGAATACGAACTGGCGTTTCGTGTGGATCGTCCAGAAGAACTGAAAGACCCGAGCCAAAGTACCATGCGGGCCATTCAAAAGAAGTTCGAGGAAATCGGTTACGAGATTCGTAGCGTGATCCTTAAGGTGGATGGGCAAGAATTCATCCACATGTTTTAAACGAGTAGCGCTCTTTGCTACCACTCACTAACTTAAACTAGAAAGACCATCATCATGAACATCTTCGAAAAATTCTTCGGCAACAAAACCAAATACGACAAGCTCGAACTGCGTGTCTACAAGCAAGCCAATGCCCACGGTGAACACGGCCGCGTGAACGTCACCCACGTCAAGCATGGCCTGGTGGAAGCATCGGTCGCTATCGTCTTCGTTGGCGTGACTACCCCGCCCAAGATGGACCGCAACACGATGAACTACCTGTGGGAAGAACTGATGCACCAAGGTTACATCCCACACTACGTCGAAGCGTACGGCAACAACAACGAGATCGTCAACCCAGTCTCGGCACCTGCCGCAGAAGTAACTGGTCTGCCCAAAGCCAAAGTCGAACACATCAAAGAACCGCAACTGCAATAAAGGAAGCGTGTCATGAAAGAATTCGCACTCATCTTCATCCAAGCCCCCATCGTCCAAGTCATCATGGCGGCGGGTTTTCTGCTGATCGCAACGTGCCACTATCTGGACAACATGAACCGGCAAGTTGCCGTTGGTGTCTCGGAAATGCTGGACGCTGGAAAACGTCACGGTAACGCATGGGTGGAACTGAACGGCGTGGTTGTTCAGCGTCGCTTCATGGTGGATAAGCCACACCTTCTGGAAGACCCTAACCGGTTCCAGATCAAAGATATCTTCAACCAACTCCATGCCATGGGGTTTAAATTGACGTCCCTTGAAATCCTTGTTGGCGACAAAGTCCGGGTGTATCATCCGGGCCAGACTCGTCCCGTTCTTGTCGATGCGCGTTAAGCGCCTTTAAGTTACGGCTTTTGGCCACCCGGTTTCGATCGGGTGGTTTTTTTTTTTGTGACACACTAGGAGAAAATAACAATGACTAAATTCGAACAACTTGTCCAAGCCAATCTCATTCCACTTGCGTTTGTCGCAGCTGGGATTTACTTTAGCTACCTTGGGTGGCTGATGTATCGCAAACGTCAACGAGAAAAGAACAAGACGTGGCGGGAAGTGCCCCAGATCAAGTGGAACAACCAAGGCATGGCGCTCATTACCGATAGTGCAGTAACGACTACGCCATTTACACCTCATCACACCGAATTGATCGGTCGCTATTTCCCTGACTATCTGGCAGGCTTTATCGCCAACCTGTCTCCAGGAGAAATCTCCACGATCTTACTCGAAGTACAAACGCACACCAACAAACTCGCTGACGAAAAACAGAAAGACATTCTGCGGGCCTGTACGATAGCTGCAGCGCGTTACGGTTTCTTGCTGCCCATTCCCTTGGTTTGCCTTGATGCACGCACCCACGCCCTCTACAGCATGCTTAGCAAGGATCTGGAGATGCAAAAGGTATCGACCGACATGCTGGTCAATTCAGGCGGACCTGAACCTGCACAAAACTATCTGCTCGTCTTCGCCATTGTCGGCCATATCCTCATGCACTACGCGTCCAAGGGTCCGTATCCGTCGGTGCAGAACTTCCTGAAAACGGTCAACCGCAATCTCAAAGGTGCAGCACCTTTGTCTGACGAGAGCACATTGTCCGTAGCGACAGCCTGGGCGGGTTTATCCAGAATGCCACTGCCGCATCGCTACCATCGTTACAACGAAATTACCGACGCTGTGTATAACAGCAACCATGTTCACAAAGTCGTCGAGGAAAGCAAACCTCGCTTGACCCTCGTTAAATAAAGGATCATCATGAAACTCATTATGTTTGCAGGTGCAGGTGCAGTCGGTAAGACCAAACTACTCGAAGCGTGCGTAAAGTTGGCTGAGACTCGGCGTATGCGTGTGGCTGAACACAAGTCCACTACCCGTAAGACGTACGAGCGTCACGGTTATACGCAAGAGAGCGATGCGCTTAGTAACCCAGAGACGAATCGCTTGTTCCAACACGAAGTCATGTCGGACAATATCCGTGCACTGGAAGAGACGGTTTGCACAGCAGTCGGTCGTCGTCTGGATGTGGTCTTTGCTGATCGCACACCGCACGACTACGCTGCGTACTACTTCACCGTCTTTGCTGACATCCTGGATATTCACACCATCCAGCGCAAGCGCGACATAGCTGATACGGCATTGGCGCGCATGCACAATGAATTTGACAAGCGTGTTGAAGTTGTCATCTACATGTTGCCGTTCCCTTGCTACTGGTCGGTTGACACTGATTCGTCCGATGGCTGGCGACGCGATACCACGGGCAAGAACCTGCTCTGGTCAAACTCGGTGGAAGCAGAAGTTGCTAACATCAAGCGTCGTCTTGAACTTGAAGGCTTCGAGCAAAACCACATCACGGTTAAGCGTCTGCCACCGTTCTTTGAAAACGGTACGCCAGAAGAACGCGCGATCGGTATTCTCTCGGAAGAATTCCCACTTAAATCTCGTTTTGGATAAAACATGAGTAACTTAGTCAAAGAAGCCATGGCGTTTGAATCGGACATGACGGTCAGTCATTTCCTTGTAGAGAACCAAGCCATGGTCTTAACGGTCAATGCTCCTTACATGACCAAAGCGCAAGTTGAAGAAGCTGGCTACGAAGAAGGTAACGTCGTCTATCCTGAATGGGTGGTTGACGAATTGCGTTCTGAAGTCGAGCGCCTGCAAGCCATGATCGAGCCTCACCCGCCGAGTCGCGATTGCGAGTGCCAGCGTTGCCAAGACGATTTCGCTGAGAAAGACAAGACGCCTTCGGATGGCGAAATCTACAGCATCGTCAAACCGCCTCCAGCGTGGGACGAGACGAACGCCCAAAAAGCAATCGTCATGGCAATGCACGGTACGCCTGAACAACGTAAAGAAGCCACGGCGTTTTTCCGTCACCATCTCAACACGAACAAAAAGGACTGACCAATGTTTGACGCAACCGGCTGGCTTCTTTTTCTCGGCGTTGTGGGATGGATTTTGTTGTTCTGGTTAATGCGCACTCTTAACGCGCGTGATAAGAAGGAATTGCTAAAACAGAACACAGCTTTTAGCGTTGCCAAAGAACTCGGTTACGACGGCTCAGAAAAAGACTGGCTCAACGAATTTGTCAATGAGGAAAGAGCGCCTTCTTTCCCCTGCCATGATCCGTTTCATGAGTACTGGTTTGGTTACCAAGACAACGTGCCTTCGTACGAGAGCGCGGACGGTTTGGATGTGCGGTTGGGAATCCCTTACGCCAATCCTTACGTCCCCATGAGTTACGAATACACGTACTACAGTGGTGACGATCGGGTCTCGGGAACTGACAACATGCTTCCTTACGAGAAGATGATGGTGGAAATTAGAGCGGTGCTCAATCCACGTTTTGGCGACATGAGCGCGTACCGAAAAGCTGTGGCTAAAGAGCGGGTGAATAAACACATGCGTACTCACCGCATGCGTCCTGCTCGCGTTAATTAGGAGCACGTATGGAAAACATACCTTGGCTGGTAGGTTTTGTGGTGGCTGCTTTGATCTTGGCCAAAATCTTCAGCGTCTTTCCGTTTCGTCCTAAGCGTTCGAACTTGACGTATCGTGAAGTCATGCAAGACGGTTCGGTTAGGGAGATTCCCAATCCACACCCGTACGGTAGCCGAGAAGCGTTCCACGAGCTTCAGCTACAGCGCAATATCGCCATGTATCGACAACAAACGGGGAAGGAACCAAGCGAAGAAGAGCGCTACATCGCGATGATGCATGCAACAGGTTACGTGCAAACAGGATTGACTTACCGTGATTACTTACGGGACTTCGGGCCAGCTACTCATACGAGAAGAACCGCTATCGAGCGTGCGCAAAAGCGTAAGCTCAAACCACTGCAACCGACGCGTCCTCGTCGCTCTGTTGCTCGACCTTAAAGGAGAACAGCATGCGTAAGCGTTATCGTAGTTCGGAGGATGAGTGGCTTGCGGGCTTTATCATCACCGTCGTGTTCGGTGTCGTTTGCTGGCTCATCTATAAGTTCGTGATCCAATGACAGTCGGTGTTGTAGACGACTTCTTCTTGTTCTTCGGTAAGGAAGATCTTTTCTCTCAATGGAATTGGCGGGGCATTACAGTTAAGGGAGTGTTCTTTAAGACGTGCGAACACTTCATGATGTATTGCAAGGCCAAGCTCTTTAAAGACGATGAGATTGCCGAAGAAATACTGATAGCATCCAGTCCTAGGGAAGCCAAACGTCTTGGTCGGCTCGTTAAAGGGTTCGACGAAGACGTTTGGGTACAACACCGCTTAAAGTACGTCACGGCAGCTTGCCTTGCCAAAGCACGCCAATACCCAGAAGTCATGGCGCTGCTTAAATCGACTGGCGCAAAGATCATTGTCGAGGCAAGTCCTTACGATGGTATTTGGGGTGTGAAACTGGGAGCGAATGATTCACGTATCTTAGACCCAGATGCGTGGCGGGGATTGAATTTGTTGGGTCAAGCGTGGATGATTGCAAGAACAACACTCTGGTTAGAAGAAAGGAAAGCTGCATGATTGATAGAATTTTCAATGCGGTTACTAACATGACTGTAGATAATGCGATAGCCTTTATTCTTGGCATGGGGATTGGTTTCGTATTGATCTACGTTATTCCAGCATTGTGGAAACGTAGGGGGGAAGATGTGGTTTGATAGTGCAGTGCAAGGAAAACCCATGCGTGCTTTCGGGTATCGCTGGGAAAGCTGGTGGTATCCGTACTTAACCAAACAGCTACTCGAAGATGGTGATAGTTGGATGGCGCGTGAGTTGTACGTGTGTGATGACACCACAAGCTGGGAGTCGCCACACATTCAAGGCATGCGTTTGTATCTCATCCACTTTGACATCAAGAACCCTTTGGTGATCCTTAATTCTCGCAAGTGTTACGAGTGGGAGTTCGGACACAAAGAAGTCGATGCAGTGCGTGCAAAAGGATACGACGCTATTATCTACACGCCCCATGCAAAGGTAAAGCCGTCAACGAATCGGCAAACGTTATTGCTCTACCCTGCTCAGCAAGTGCTGGAGATTGAACTACTGCAAGGGGATCACCATTGTGGTTTGCCACCGGGTGTGGACGTTTGGTCGTGGGGCGACTGATTGTCAAAAATAACTGACTAGGGGAAATAGCATGAGTGAAACGAATGCAGTAGCAGTACCTGAAGTTGTCAAGCTTGAGCCGATTGACTTTAATGACTTGCCAGAACAATGTAAGCCCAGTTTAGCGAGATGGATCGTAACGCAAGAAAAATCCTACTATCCAGTGGTGATGTTTTTCCGTGAAGAAGTCGAAGCTTACCAGTGGGCGGGGTATTTGTCTTCACAGGTTAATCCGGAAGACAACCACGAACGGGTGCGTGCTATTACTGTTGCAGAAATCAAACAACAAGTCGTCATGCCTGGATACGACATTGCCGATGAATAAGTAAGCCAACCAGAAAACAAGGAAGAAACAAATGAGTGCAACACAAAGCTACCACGATCTTATCAACCGTGTCCGCGCTATGGGTGACGTCATGCCCAACCGCACCGGTGTCGACACTATCAAGACCGTGGGTGAGATGTTTAAGATCGACCTACGCCAAGGCTTTCCTCTCTTGACCAGCAAGAAGATGGCAGGCAATGGTGCTGTGGCAATTAACGAGACCTTCGGGTTCTTCCGTGGTTACACGAGCGCTGCAGACTTTCGTCGTCTGGGCGTGAACGTCTGGAACAAGAATGCCAATTCCCATGGCGTCAAACCCAATGCCTGGCTCGACAACCCATTCCGTGAAGGTGTGGACCATCTGGGTGCGGTGTACGGTGACCAGTGGCGTAACTGGCCTGGCTACAAGGTGATCAAAGCCTTGCCGAAGGATGCGTCGAAAGAAGAAGGCGAGCGCTACATGGTAACGGTCGCCATGCTGGAAAAACAAGGCTGGCAGTTTATCGGCACGACATTCGAAGACGAGCGGATCTATTACAAGTCGCTCGACCAACTCGGCGAATGCGTACGCAAGATCATCGAAACGCCAGAAGACCGCCGCATCATCTTCCACGCATGGAACGTTGCGATGCTCGACCAGATGGCGCTGCCACCATGCCACCTGCTGTACCAGTTCTTCCCGAACACGACCCACAAGCGTTTGGACATGGTGATCTACGTGCGCAGCAACGACCTGTGCCTGGGTACGCCATTTAACATGGTCGGCGCCGCTACTGTGCTTGCTGCCATGGCGCGGGTGACTGGTTACGAAGCCGGTATCGTCTCGTACATGATCGGCGATGCGCACGTCTACGCCAACCAACACGAATACCTCGACGAACAAATGTCGAAGGTGCCGTACAAACAACCGTCGTGGAAGTGGCGTGATGTGGTGCCTGGTGAAGAAACCTTTGGTCCATCCAATCCGAACTGGATCAAGGATGCGATTCGTGCGCTGACGGAATTCGAGGCGCAAGACATCATCATCGAAAACTACGAGTACCACGAACTGGTCACGCCCGTTCCACCAATGGTTGTTTGATAGCAAGGGGGAAAGAAATGAAGTATTTGAAGTTGGATGAGATCGCCACGCATCAACAAGTCGGTATCATCAGTGAGCTTGCTGCTGACGATGTGAATGAACTCGATCAATTGCGTTCACTCATTATCAAGAACGTCCAGTTGCTGGACCATCCTGGTGTGCGGGTTCTCAATACGTTACTCAGTAGCGTGGTCGACCTTCAGCATGCCAAGTTCGACAAGGACTTGCCTGTCACGCAGGATTGGGTACACAGCCTGACGCTCATGCAGCAGTCAGTGCTCTTGACCGCGATCCGTGGACCAGACGGCCGCGCTAAATACGAAGCGCCTAAGATGCTGGTTCGCTGGTATCGCCGGTGCGTTCTCATCTCCGCGTTCGACCGCGAGACGATCGACAATCCATGGGACGCGCGTGGTGGTAGCTTTACTGGCCCATCAATTCAAGTTGGGATGAACGAGCAGTACTCTTCGCTCAGTCGTCTCTTAAAGCCGGAAGTCGATGCGTACCTGAAACAACTCGACGCCGTCCCTGTGCACTTCCAGCGACACTTCATGCATGCGGCTGAAATCCTCGGCTACAAGCATCCGGTGCCAGAGATTCGTGCGTTCTGGCTCGACTTCTACGTGCAACTCGTTGAAGAGATCCACTTGACGCCGGAGACGGAAGAAGAGATGGACAAGCGCCTGGGTGACAACCGGGAAGGTTGGCTCGAACGCAGCAGTGATGCTACCAGGAATTAACGGTGGCTACTGTCAAGGAACGCCTTCTTACCAAGGCGGAGCTAAGTCCAATGAGTAACGAAGCACTCTCGTCGACCCATCAAGCAGGTGACACGGTGTGGCTTTGGCACTCAAAGGACAAGCATGTGGAAGGTCACGTACAAGGCGTGACGTTTAGCAACGGTTGGATCGTGTCTTACGATGTGGCCGTTGAAATCCAAGACTCAGGACTGTACGTTGTGACGTATGGTCTTCGAGGGGGGATTACGAAACCGGGTGGTGATTATCCGGGGGACGATGGCGGGTTGACAAAAACAAGCGACACGCCTTATACCAGCAAACGACTGCATCACTAACAAACAAGGGGAAACAATGCAAACCAAGCCTTACCTCCAAAAGAAACTCATTCCGATCGTCTTGGTCGGTCTGGGTTCGAGCAACGAGCAACTGAACGAAGCTGTCAAGCGGATGTTCGAAGAAGACCTCGTCGATATCTCGGAACTGAATACCTCGATGTCAGTGAACCTCACTGACAAGAAAATCGAATACGCCAGCGCCGATGGCTTTACGATTCGCCTGAACGAAACCAAGGAAAAGCAGTTCCAGCGTATTTTCGAAGCCTGGGCGTTTGAAGCCATCAGCTGTAAAGAATTCACACCGGACATGGAAGTGCTGTTTGTCGAACCTGACGAACAAGGCGACATGGTCGATGCGTGGATCGTGCGTGTTGTCGGTCCAACCTACTTCGACGGCAATGCTGCGCAAATGGTGCCGCCTACCGAAGCCATGGTCGAGAACAACTCGCATTATCGTCCAAGCGCCATCGCCATGAGCTTTGCCGGGCGCATCACGACGGGTTACCCAATCATGGAACGCGTCATGCCGGTCTACCAGCAGTACCGGAACAACCAGCAAGAAGCCAGCGAACCAGTGCCGATCAAACGCACCCCCCGCGCTAAAGGCCCGTCGGCCAAGGTCCGCGCTGGTCTCGAAGAAACGGCCAAGCTGGTCGACGCTGCAGCCGAAACCAAACCAAAGCGCAACCGCGCCGTTAAAGTTAAAGCTGCGTAACTTCGATTGAAGACATGCGTGAGGGGTGACGCCCTCGCGCTCTATGAATGGCTACCTAAGAAAAATGCCTGCACACAAAAAAGAAACTCGCAAACACGACCATCCTCAATACAAACGTTGGTTAAGTATGAACCAGCGCTGTAACAATCCGTCTATCCGGGGTTGTAATGAGCGTCGTGCTCTTGGAGTGAAAGTCGACCCTGTTTGGGAACAAGACAATCCTGAAGGACTCAACAACTTCACAATGTGGGTTGAGGAGAAGTTGAAAGAAACACCCGAACTACGTTCTGTAGAGTATCGCATCATTCGGACTGACCTTAGCAAAAACTATGGTCCTAACAACTGTATTCTGGGAACACCCCAAGAGGCCACGCAGCATCGTGTCACAAGTGTATTGACGGAAGAACTCGTCATTGCCATGCGTCGACATAAGCGCGCTAATCCGGATACCAGTTTAGCCCAAATGGAGAAACTCTTTGGACAACATCAAGTCAATATTTCACGCTGTCTTCGCGGTATTACGTGGGACAGTGTCAACCATATCGAAGCACCCATCCCGAAACACGGGAGCATTAAAGAGGACAAACAAGATGAACACTAAACAAATTCGCTCGAATGACGAAGTCGTGGCAATGGCCATGATCACCAAACGGCTCATTCACCGCAATGGTTGCAACTCCCACGAATACGTCGTGAGCGATCCTGCGGGCAATGAACTGTTCGTCATCGGCGTTGGTGGTGTGTTCGTCGGTAAAGAGATGTACGCAACCGATGCGCCCATGCATCGCTTGATCGAACAGTCGGCAAAGGAGCAAGACCTTAACACTACTGCCGGCACTATCTCGTTCCTGTCCGAGCAAGCAGCCCTTAATAATCCGCCTCGCGCTGAAGAACTCACGCGCGATGAAGCAGAAATCCCAGGGTACGTTCGCATTCATTCGAAGAAGACGGACTGGTTCGTGGGCTTGTCAACGCAAAAGCTGATCCCTAACAAGTTCGCTGAAGTTGTCAAGTACCTGAACGAAAAAGCACCACAGCCTTACACCGAGCAGCAACTTGCGACCATCGCTATCCACGAAGATCGCCGGCGCCTGAGTGCCGGTTACACCATCACGCTTAACATTTCGGGTGATGGTCCAATGGAAGTGGCGTTCCTGTCCGGCCCGATCGAGGACTACCCAGTAACACCTTAACCATTTATTACTGCAATCGTGCTTGTATGAATCTAGCCCATAGGTTCATACAGCCGATTGCCCTTTATGATCAAACAAGGAAAATAAATGAGTAGCGAGAACGAATCAAGCAATGGTCTGCGCGACTACGAGATGTACGATGGTCCTGACCGTGAGCACAATCTGGGCGTTATTCGTGATGTCAATGCAGCGATTAGCCCGCTGGTTATTCAGTCTGTAGAAAAGCACAACCTGGGTGGTTTCTTGACGCGTCACCATCCTAAGCAGCTAGACTACGGTCAGCTCGTACACCGTGGCTGGCTCAAAGACGGCTCGCCCTTTAACATCTACGAACGGGGCTTTATTCTCGTACGACGCAAGAAGGGTGACGAACCGCAGGAAGTTGGCGAACACTTCACACGTCAAAATGTGCTCAATAGCGGCTCGTACTTTTGCGAGGCCGAACTGACACCATACCAGATCAAAGTTTTGACGGAACGCATCCGTCACAATGACTACGCCAGTTACGATTTTACGCAACGCGATTTGCAATATCTGAAACTGATTCGAGAATAAGGACAACGATTCATGGGTGGTTTGTCTGTACAGTGTGAGACCCCAGGTTGTTCAGAAAGGTACGATGGCGGTAATGGCACCACAAAGCCAGGACCCTATCGTCCTCAGGGGTATCATTTTAGTGAGAAAGCACGTATTCTTAAAGACGTCGCCACACTAGGATGGATTCACTTGAAAGAAAAGAATATCGACTACTGCCCCCAATGCGCAAATACCATGTATGAGAGAATGAGAACAGCTCTCATGAAAGAACAAAACAGATCCATCGAGGAAGATAACATGACCGAACAAGTTACCGCACACATTCTGAACGATTCGCCAATGGGCGTCATCAAAATCGAAGCCCTGGGTGAAGGACCATTTGGTGGCCACAACCACTACCTCATCACAGGCTTTGACAAGACCAAGAACCCCCACTACAGCGACCGCGATGCAGACATGGCGCATCACCGCGCTCAGACTGACATCTACTTCCAGCATGGCAATCCTGTACCCGATGGTCCGAACGGCATTACGATCGAAGTACTGCTCGCCATCGCCGCCCATCGCCTGGAAGGCTTCCAGAAAGGCAAGTTCGCTAACGAGCACAACGTGGTTGCCCTGGACAAGATCTACGGCGCCCTCGACGCTCTCAAAACGCGGGAGCTGAGTTACCTCAAACCTGACTCGGCACCCGACACGTCCAAGACTACGCACTTCCCGAATAAGGAACTGCAGTACTCGGTCAACACCTTGCGTGAATTCATGCATCTGTTTTCCAAAGACACGCTCGACAAAATGGAGCTGTGCCATTTCTCGGAAGAGTTGGTCGATCAGATGGAAGCAGAAGTTGGCGCGATGGATGTTTCGGAAATCATCAAGACAGAACTCATGGCTGCCATCCAGCGCTGCGCTGGCAAGTCCCTGATTTCGATCACCAATACGTCCGAGCAAGAACTGCCTGAACGCGTTGTCATGACCGATCCCGAAGAACTGTGCGACACTGCTTACTGGAGCGAATATCCACATCGCCCCATCAAAGCGCACGATGCTACGATTGAAGTGACCATTGTGACCGACGCCCGGCAAAGCGGCACCGACGTACTGGCTGAACACATTCGACGCACGCTCATCGACGGTGGTTACAAGCGGGTTGCGCAGTACGCCCGTATCGAAGAAGACGGTTCAGTCGATCCACGTCCAACCCATGGTTCGGACGCAAAACGGCTGGTGGAACTGTATGGTCAGGAAACTGCTGACAAGATCATCGACAATCTGAAGAACGTCAACATCAAGATCGTCACTGACATCGTCGCAAGCAAGCAACGCACCCGGCAATGAAACGCCACCAGCAGTTGCTCTTAATACTGCTGTACGGCGTCATGTCCTGCGCGATCGTATTGCCCGTCATGCGTTTTCTTGAAGCAACGCGTGTTTGGCATATCGAACGTGGGTACTACGAAATGCGGTACATGCGAGAACATAAGTGCTACCCAATTCCAGAACTGGAAAAGACGTACTTGATTCTTGAGTGCCAAGAAGGTCGGATGAATGCCGGTGACTTACGAGATCTCTCGTGGGACAACGTAGACATCAAGTTTCGTTTGTTCTAAAGAAGTAGGGGACTTCGGTCCTCTGCTTTTTTTTTTGCCGTCATAGACCCCTTTAGCCCAGTGAGACCAAATGGTCTTGCTGGGTTTTATGCCGCTGGTAATAAAGAGAAATTTAATTAATTCTATGATTCTGTGATATTTTTTTACCTCTAGAATGTCGCATTGAGTCAAGGTATATTCGTCACTTGCTCTTGTGAAAACGCAAGGTGCATAATGGCTACGCACTGAGGTGTAGTGTTGTGCGCTAGTCTCCAAGCTTTCTTATTTAGGAAACAAACATGTCCAAGGCAATTCAAATCCACAGTGGTGTTCGTATCGGTGGTGCGCTCACGCTGACGCTGGGTCAAACCCAGTTCCCAGCTAACCCGAAGCCGGGTCAGGTCGATCTCGTCAACCGTGGTCTGTATGGTTACCTCGACATCGGCAACGGCCTGCTGAGCTGGTATCCGCTGGTTAAAGCACCTGACACTTACCAGCACAACCAAGACGTTGCTGCTGAAGAGTGGGTCGTCAACCACCAACTCAACACCGAAAACATCTGGTATCAAATCCAGGATGAAAACGGCCAGATGATCCTGCCAATGGGCGTGGACATCGTCAACGAAAACCAAGCCCGCCTGACGTTTAGCGAACCGGCTGTCGGTAAAGTACTGGTCTTGACGACCGGTGGTGAACGCGGTACGGCTGGTGCCGATGGCGCTGCTGGTAAAGATGGTGCGGCCGGTAAAGACGGTGAATCGACTTACCAGATCGCTGTGCGTAACGGTTTCATCGGTACTGAAGTGCAGTGGCTCCAAAGTATCGTTGGTGCCGCCGGTAAAGACGGTATCAATGGTGCTGACGGCAAAGACGGCATTAACGGTAAGGACGGCGCCAACGGCAAAGACGGTGCTAAAGGTGACACCGGTAACGATGGTCCGCGTGGTCTGCAAGGTCCAGCGGGCGGTACTGCCATTTACCTCGACAAAGGCACCAACGCCGTTGCAGGTGCCACCGTTACCTTCAACGCCACCGAAGCACAACATCAACGCCTGCAAGTGGGCGCTGCGACCACGATCGCCCTTGCCGGCTGGCCTGAAGGCAATCACACGGGCGAACTGATGCTCGAGCTGGTCAACGGTGCTGCATTTACCTTGACCTTCCCAACCATCAAGTGGCTCAAGTCCGACGGTACGTTCGTTACCTCGTTTGCAGCATCGGACACGCCACTGCAAGCTAACGGCACGGACTTCCTGCTGTTGTGGACGCGTGACAATGGTGCGACGGTCTACGGTAAAGTGATGCGTTAATTCGTCTTACATAATCGCCCAAGACCCTCTACTTCGGTAGAGGGTTTTTCTTCGTCTCGATAAAAAAAAGGATACCCATGTTTATCCGCACAATGATGTTCGCAGGTACGCCTAAAAAGCGCATCCCTACGCTTTGCGAACTTTATATCTTTAACTCCAATGCTGATGACGTACGGGAAATGTACGGCGTTGACACTGGAAAGAGCACCTTCACAAAACTGCCCAATCCACCACGCGCTCCAGTTCAAACTTGGAATGCTGTGTATTCGCCAGACGGTAACTTCCTTGTTTTGGTGTTGCGTTACGCGCCGTTTCTTTCGCTGTTTCGTCGTGATTCTGCCGGTCAATATACCCCAGTTACGTTTGGAAACGTCACAGGCAATCCTCTGCCAAGCGAACCTGCTATCGATGGCGTGTCCTTTACGGCAGATAGTAAGCGTATGGTTGCTGTGCCTTCAAGCACTGCCTTTCCACACGTTTATGAATTGACGGAAGACAAAAGTACGTATGCTTTTAAGTCTAGCTTGAGTGCCGGTAACCAAGGTACTGTCAGTTCTGCTATTGTCTCTCCAGACGGTACGCTGCTTGCTCTTTCTGCCAACGCCACTCGCGGTGCTTACATCTTCAAGTGGAATGGTACGAATTATGCGTACTTCAACAGTTCCGCAGACTATGGAAATACTTCATTAGGCAATTCTCCAAAAATGCTGTGGACCAAAGACAGTCAGCGCCTTATCGCCGCCAATACTAACGAGAGCTATTCGTTGTTCATTTGGCGGCGCGGTGCCAACGATGTGTTCACTCGCATTCTCACTCGCGCCATCACCAACGGTGTTCGAAATCTTGCGCTCAGTCCAGATGAAACCCATTTGATGACTGGTGGCGCGTCTTCCACTAAACTCTTACTGCAAGGCTTTAAGTGGGATGGTGCGAGCACGCTGACGGCTTTGTCTGTCACACCACTGCCTCCTAACAGTGTGGAGTCCTTCTCGTTCACCCCAGATGGTAACTATCTGGCAGTGGGTCACACGCAGTACAATGCTTACAATTCCGCAGTGTCGATTTATGCACGCACGGGCGACGCTTATGCTCGTGTTGCAGCAGACTTTAGTACGTATCGCGCCACTGGTCGTGCTGTGTTCCGGCCTGTTCTTCAATAAGGAGAAGCGATGTCTTCCCGCATGTTTAAATACCATACGCTGACAAACGCACCTAAAGTACTTCCCAAAAGGGTGCGGTTGTTTCTTGGCTCTGTAACGCAAAGTGCCATTGGTCGAATGTACCTTAACGATCCGAGTAAAGATACATTCGAGGCCACGCTCACACCTACGCTTCGTTCCAACGCATCCAACGCGCAGTTTAGTCCAGATGGTAAGTTCTTTGTGGTGACTTCGATGAATGCACCGTACGCAGTGTTGTTCCGTAGAGATGACGACGGCAACTATGTGGAGGTTGCTGACAGTGGTCTGAACCCAACCAACGTCGCAAGCGTTGTCAAAGGAAAAAGCATTTGCTTTAGTACAGATGGTTCTATCTTAACGTTTAGTGGTAATGGTTCGCGCTTGTATTTTTTCAGGCGTCGTGCAGATGGTTCCACGTACGACTTCGTCTCCAAGGTCGCCAGCTCGTCTGATTTTTCAGCACTGAGTCCCGATGGCCAGTACGCTGCTATCGCGGCCGGTGGTGACCAGCTGTACATGTACAAACGCAATGGTGACGTCTTTAGCTACTTGAATTTTTACGACCTTAATTTAAGTAGCGGCAGCATTCAGCACGTGGTGTGGGGTAAAGATGGTAAGTACCTCTTTGTTTGCACAAGCAATGAATCACGCATACTTGCTATTGTGAGCTTTTTCAACGAAGTCATGACGCAGGTGAGTTCAGCAACTGGACCTGGTTATCCAGAATCCATCGCTGTGAGTCCAGATGGTCAGCACATTGCCATCACTGGGACTAATTACCAAAGTTCATTCCTGCAAATGTACAAATGGGAACCAACCATCCCGCGTCTTACCACGATTACGATGACAGGAAGACCTGCTGAAGCATCTTACGGTGCTGCGTTTAGTCCTGATGGTGTGTATTTCGCGTACGGACATCGCACACTCAATAACAGCAGTTTGAAAGTTTGGCGCCGTATTGGCGATGCGTATATTTTGCTCAATACTGGCATTCCGGCGTTTCCTGAAAATTCCGGCTGTCGGCCAGTGTTTAGCCCTATTGTTTAATAAAAGGATTCATCATGTCTTCACGGCTGTTTAAGCACCAAATGGCGAGTACGGCTCGTCCTCCAGTTCAGCCCCATCTGCTCAATTCGATGGCAGATATTTACGGCTTTAATAACAAGACCGACACGTTCACAAAACAAGGTCGCATCCCGGCAGTTGAGCCATCCTCGACCATGTCGTATAACGGCATCCACGTCTCGCCCGATGGCCGTTACGTCGTGACCACCACGTCGACCACCGGTGTGGTTGATGCCAATGCTGTTTATAAGCGCACTGCGGGCGGTTATGTGCGGCTGTCATTGCCTAACTCGTCAGGTGAGTTCAATAGCGTTTGCTGGAGTAAAGACAGCAAAAACCTGTTAATTGGTAACGGCAGTACGCTTCGCTGGTATCGTCTCAACGCTGACGGACAATTCGTACAAGTGACAACGCTTGGGTTTGCTTATCGCGTCATGAGTATCGCGCTGTCGGAGTCCGGTAAGTTTTTGGCAGTCTCGCAGCAACTGACTGTTTTCTTGTACATGTATCCAATTGATCTTGTTACGGGTAAATTTGGCGCATCGATGAGCGTTGGCACGCAGCCAGGTAACTACGCAGCGAAGATCAAGTTTGTTGGAAGTGATTTGCTGTATTTCGGCACTTCTTCCAGTGGCGGTAACTTCATTTATTCGATTAATGAAACTACCGGTGCAGTCACCCGGTCTGTACCGACAGGTGCCTCCAGCACTTACGCGTATTCGATGGCTGTGAGTGCCGACAATAAGTACGTCGCTGTGGGTCGTCTTCAAGGTCTGGATTATTACGCTTACGACAGTGCAACGCGGTCGTACCGGAAAATCTACGAGAATCTCTTCGGTGCTCGTACGCTGGATGTGGCGTTTTCCAAAGACGGCAACTACCTCGCTCTGGCACTCAACGCTGCGCCGCACGTGCTCGTTTATCGTCGTGTGGGTGACACGCTCGTACAACTTACCATCCCTGCTGCTACTGTGCCTCCAACGGGCGGCATGAACGGTGTGGGTTTTGCAGAACCAGACGGGTACTAATCGCGCCTGTGTTTTGTGCGTAATTTCAGTAAGGAAAAGGAGAGTAAGACCATCTCCTTTTCTTGTTTTTAGCTTGCTTAGCGGTATTTTTTAACTGCTAATTCTATAGTGTTCAGCCTGCAATATAGGCTGTTCTTTTCTGTGTAATTAAAGGATCACAATCATGTCCCTCGTACGTATCCGCGCTACCGGCGAAGTCGTTCTGCGCTCGGTGTTTGCTAAAACCCTGCCAAACGTCAGCCTCGCTGATAACCTGACCGACTACGAATTCAATCTGTACGGATTCGACGAAGTCAAACAAGTTCCACAACCGAATGTCGAGAAGTTCGAGAACGTCAAGTATCTGGGCGTTGTGCAGCTCGAAGACGGTTCGTTCGCCCAAGGTTGGGAAGTCACCCCAATGGAGCAAGACGAGATCGACGAAATCACCACGCGCGAACTCGAACAACTGCGCAGCGAAGCGAAAGCCGAGCGCCAAGCGCTGGTCGATCTGATCGTCGTTGACATCAACGGCAAGAAGTTCGACGGCGACGAAACCAGCCAGAACCGCATGAGCCGCGCGATCCTCGCACTGGAATCGGCCGGCCGCACCAGCACCAACTGGATGCTGCACGACAATCAATTCGTCGAAGTCACCCTGGACGAACTGAAGCTCGCGCTGCAAGCTGCTGGCGAAGAGCAAACTCGCCTCTGGGCTATCTAAGTAGTCCGGCATAAGAGCAGGGGGTAATTCCCCTGCTTTTTATTCTGTGTTTTAAAAAGGGTCAAAGATGAGTGACGTTATCAAAAACTTTGACAGACCAAGTAAAGAGATCCTCATGGATCTTATCTACCAATCGAACAAGTATCGCGTACCCGTTCAGCATATCACTTTTGGTTTGCCTGGACCGCTCGATATCTACCCTGACATTCTGACCGATGAGAACACGTTCGTTCCCGTCGTTGTTAATGCGGTGTTCGATGACCGATTTGATGGCCGAAACGGTTTCATGTACCGTCGCCTGTCGCTCGCAGAAGAACTGGTAGAAGACGAGTCTGTCACCTTTGATCTGCCGGAGTTCCCTTTCCGCATGGTGGAAATCCTCCCGCTGATCAACCAAAAGTTTCACACGCAACTGGAAGCTGGCGACATCGAGAATACCTTGGTGGAAAGCCCAGCGCAACTGGTTGTCCGTGCGAGTGAGTATTCCTTAGTGTGGGTCGATTCAGTGCGCTTTAACCCAGGCGGCTACGTGCCTGTCGTGGGACGCCTTTTGGAAGACGGCTCTGCCCGTCTGATGGAAGACGGTTCGGTGCGCTTGCTCGAAGATCCACCTATCTAATAGGTTCAAGAAAGAGAGAATGTGATATGGGTACTGCACTGAAAATCTCCGAACTCCCAACCGCCGGGGAAGTATCGGGCAGCGAATTGCTGGAAATTGTACAAGACGGCGTGAACAAAAGCGTTCTGGTAAGCACCCTCGTACCGCGCGCTCGTGACGGTCGCGATGGTAAAGACGGCGTGGACGGCAAGAGCCCGTTCGAGCTGGCCCAGCGCAATGGCTTTACTGGCACGGAAGTCGAGTGGCTGGCAAGTCTGAAAGCCCAAGACGGCGTTGACGGTATCGATGGTACGGACGGTACGGACGGCCGCGATGGCACCAATGGCAAAGATGGCGAATCGAACTACCAGGTCGCCGTACGCAATGGTTTCGTCGGCACTGAAGCCCAATACCTGGCTTCCCTTAAAGGCACCGCTGGCCGTGATGGTACGAACGGCAAGGATGGTGTCGATGGCAAGGACGGCACCAACGGCAAAGATGGCGCGCCTGGTAAAAGCAACTACCAGATCGCTGTGGACAACGGCTTTGAAGGCACCGAGGCGCAATACCTGACCTCGACTGCTGGTGAAGACGGTCGTGACGGTGTGGATGGTCAAGACGGTGAAGGCATCTACCAACTGGCACGCCGCAATGGCTTTGTCGGTTCGGAAGCTGAATACCTCGCCTCGATCAAAGGCGCTAACGGCGCTGATGGTATCGATGGTGAATCGAACTACCAGCGTGCTGTGGAACTGGGTCTGTTTGTGGGTACGGAAGCAGCGTACCTGGCTTCGCTCAAAGGTGCCGATGGTGTTGATGGCACTGATGGTGTCGACGGTACTGACGGTACTGATGGTGCCGATGGTATGGATATCTACGCGCTGGCTAAGTCGAAAGGCTACGCTGGTTCGGAAGATCAATACCTGGCTTCGCTGCACGGTCGTGATGGTACGAACGGCAAGGATGGCACCAATGGTAAGGATGGTGTCAATGGTAAGTCCTCGTATGAAGTTGCCAAAGCAGGTGGTTACAACGGTAGCGAAGCGGAATGGCTGCTCTCCCTTAAAGGCACTGCTGGCAAAGATGGCGTCGACGGTAAGAGCGCTTACCAAGTCGCTACTGCTGGCGGTTACGTCGGTACGGAAGCTGCGTGGCTGCTGAGCTTGAAGGGTGCACGCGGTGACGCAGGTCCTCCAGGCGGTGAGGCGACGTTCTTTGACCTGGGTAAGAACACTGTTGCCGGTACGGTGATGACGTTCGACCAGACCAAGGGTACTGTGCAAAAGCTGGAAGTTGGTGCGCCAACGACCGTTGCTCTGTCGAACTTCGCCCCAGCTGGCCGCAGCAGCGAACTCGTGCTCCAACTGGTCAATGGTGGACTGTTCACTACCACGTTCCCATCGGATGTGAACTGGATCAAGATCGATGGCACCACCACCAAAGTGTTTGCTGAAACGGGCATTGCCCTGCAAGGCGCTGGTGTGGACTTCGTGATGTTCTGGTCCTACGACGGCGGTGTTACTGTCTTCGGTAAAGTCATGCGTTAAGTCGCGTAGAGGGGAGCTTCGGCTCTCCTTTATGCCGTACCTAAATTATCTTGGTTACATATCACCCTACTAGCAATACACACGTATTTAACTATTACTAGGGGTTATAAAAACATGCCACGTTTTAAAATAGAAGGAGATGGTGACTTCGGTTACGTTCTTCGTTTGAATAATTTGCTAGGTCGCAATAAGCTCGATGGCCGGCTTGACCAGATTAGCCTAGGTCCGTGCGAATCGATTGAGACACTTCGTACACTCTACGAGAATGAACTGGTTGAACCTTACGATGAAGAAGGTCCGGACTTGATTATTCATGGGGAGATGAAAACCTACACCAAGTACTTTCGTAAAGGCGGTGGTCTTGAATGGTGCTGTCCACTGAACAACCAAGCGCAATGGGAAGGCATGGATGAATCAGGTGCAGGTCTGGATGATGTCTTGCTGCGGGTGACGAACATTACGAAACGCGAGCCCTGTGAGTAAAAATTTACATGACGACATCATTCTTTGCAAGAACACAGCGCCATGGAACGACAATGTGTTTGAGACCTCGCTTCGTAGAAGCTATCTGAAGAGCCGTGAAAGTCGGCATGCTGGGTGTCAACGTCCAGTAAAGGTGAAAATCCTTCGAAACATAACCACACAGTGCACGGCGATGCGTCGCCCAGTTACTGGTGTCATGCAGCTCGCTTGCGCCTCGCTATTGCGAAACGGCGCGATGGCGGCAGCCTTTGCCCGAGTCCTTCGAGTCTTGGGATGCTTTGGTGGTTGTGTCATAGCAGCGAGACTTTACAGTGGACAAAGCACCGGGAGGTGTGTCGGGACTGACTATCCTAAAAACTGTACGACTGGTTTCATCGGGCTGTCAACCCATGATCCAGTAAGTTGTTCTCCTCTCTTAAAAGTTAGGAGGTTGTTTTCATGTGGCCGCCTTTCGAAGAACTCGAATTGGCCGCCGGAGCGAAGCGCCTGAAGGTTGAGGACGCAGGTGCTTGGCTGCTCTCTTGCAGCCTTGGCTTGCACTACCAATAGTGCCTATACGCAACGCAACATAAAGCAGCACGCAGCCGCAAGGTGTTCACATTTGAGTCTTCATTCCTCAGAGAAGACACGAACGATTTGCTAGAGGCCAGTCTTCATCGATAGAAGGCGGACGCACAAGTTCGGACTTGAGAATACCTTGTGGATGCGGTAATACACGCAACCGATTTCACACAACTTCACTACCTTTGTTTCTTGATGCATCTACTTACTCCTCCTCCGTTGTTGGTTCGTCTTGGACTTGGATTTCTTCGTCGATTTGGGGAGTTGTGTGAATCTATTAAAGTCCTCTACAGATGGTTAGGCGTTTGTGTGTGATGAACATCCCAACTCCCGTTGGCGTCAGCAATGTTCGCTACACATGGCCTTAATTAGTAGCAGTCTGTGGTAGGGCTCTTTTGTTCGTGCTACGAGTCTTCCTTAACGGGAAGACTCTATGCCGATGTGTTGTACCTGAGTTACGGCGGGTCTCCGTAACACTACTATTAGGAGCATTACCATGAAGTTGAAATTCGAGAAAGAAACGCAAGACGTCATCAACGCTATTGCCCAACTGCCTGATGAAGCAGGTTCACCTGCAGGCTTGGCCAAACCCAACCAGTTAATTGGTGTGTTTGACAAGGTCATTCTCGGTGACAAAGCCAATCGCAATGCGCCATCGAAACACTGGGCTAAGCTGCGGCGTCAATTGAGTTTCCTCTACGAGATCGTCAACATCGGTGCTATCGCTGGCAAGAAGGTGTCGCAAACCGGCGGGGAAGAAAGCCTTAAAGAATCGTACCGGATGATCGTGACGATCTGCAAGAAGATTGTTGCAGGCACGTCGCTTGACCATCCAATGTTTGTGCGCCTTGCACTCAGTTATGGCGTGCTGCATTTGTCGGACCATGAGATTCAAAAGCTGATCGACGGTAACAACGTTTAACATAAGGAACTACCATGTCGCGTCGCTTATTCCTTAAAGGACTGGCTGGATTGTTTGTAGCTCCAGCAATTGTCAAAGCCGAAAACATCATGAAGATTGCAGTTCCTAGGACAGAGATTATTCTGCCCGAAGAATTCAATCCACTGAACTTCGGCAACATGGTGTGGAGACCTGAATTGACGTTGGTTTTGCCGACTACGTGTAACGTCAAAGAGATCCATGTCCAACCAATGTTCAGACAAAGCATTGAATCCTCGATGCCTATTCTGTTGACGTCGTAATCTATTCAGTTGCGGCCTGTCCCTCGGGGCAGGCTTTTATGCCCTAATACCGCAATAAAGAAACAAGGAACAATGATGAACACTACAAAACTTGAAGCGGCTTTGCTGTCGCACTGCACTGGTAACTTCCTGGACATGCACTTGGAGTTTAACGACCACAAGAGCTGCTACGGCACCATTGAAGACCACGAGAAAAGCTACCCCAATATCACCTATAAGTGGGTGAGCGAAGAAGAACGTTTGGCCGCTTACGCTGCTAACGAGATGTGGGGTATTGCTACGACGGGTGCAGGTAAAGGCGCGTATCGCTCCAATACCAGCAACAAACTTTCCACGCTTGTTCAAAGCTGGGGTGAGATCGATCAAGAAACCATCGAACAAGCCGAGCAGCTGGCTGAGTGGTTGCGCTCCCAATTCGAAGGCAAGTACGCTTCTGCCAACATCACCTACACGGTGGGTCAAGAAGTGACTCGCTATATTGACAACAAGTGGGTAACGAGTATCGATAACGTTGCAACCATCGTCGCTGAAGAAGGGAGTAACTTTTCCGATGAAGAAGATTGGGTCAGCGTGGAAGAGCGTCAAAAAGCCATTGATCAAAATGGCATTTGGTCTGTGCAGATCTACCCAAACACGCCGATCGGTTCTTACTCGTATCACGCAGCTTCGCTGCAAGCTATCCTGGAATTTTTGATGCGGCTTAGCTAATAAGTCAAACGCCTTCCTTTCGGGGAAGGTTTTTTGATTGTTCTTGTATTAACAATATGTAAATAATTACGATACGAGTATAAGTTATGTGGAACTCTCTCCCCCCTGTTTTTATGCCCCCAAAACCCGATGCCATCATTTTGGACATCGAAGAATACGTGCGCATTTTTCGCTGGTCAATCAAGCCTAAACACAACTATCCAGAGTTTGTCAATGAGATCGTCCACAATGTGATTTGCTGTTTTTCTGATGCGAACATGGCAGAGTACGAGTTGACCGAGTTCGTCTCGCAAATTGACATGCAGATGTATTGGGACACTGAAGTAGCGATGATGATTCGGCCCGATTACGCGCGTCCTATTTTGGACTTGGGTGTGGCCATCCTTAAACACCTGCACGACTTACGGGTCTTTGACTTGGATGGGAAATTATCCTACGAGTACTACTCGTATGAAATCCCAGATTTCCCTGGTGTTGTGCTTAAACAAATTGAAAAGGAAGAATGATCATGGGTGTTATCATGCGGCAAATTCTTGCTGAAGCCAAGCTACGTGTTTCGCTGGAAGAACTGGCTGAAGTAAAAGGCGACGGTTGTGTGGCATTTGATCTGGACGGCACATTAGCCGAATACCACGGCTGGAATGGTATTAGCCACATCGGCATGCCCATTATTGCCATGGTCGATCGGTTGAAACAATACCGCGCCAATGGTGTCAAGTGCGTCATCTTCACAGCCCGCGCCTCCGATGCACCGGACCAAGAAATGGCCATGAAGATCATCGATGCTTGGTCGCTCTTGCATCTGGGAGAAATCCTACCCATCACCAACAAAAAGACACCTGACATCGTGCGCATTTACGATGACCGCGCTCGTCAGGTAATTGAAAACACCGGCTTTGTTGTAGGAGAAGAGAAATGAAAATGCGTGACCGTAAGCGTCGCCATTACGCGCCTAATGTACGCAGTAACAAATCCATGAAGCGCATGTGGAAACGGATTGGTGAAAAGTTCAAAGCCAAGTTGACTAACTGCATGAGCGATGCCATCAAAAGGAGCAAAGTCCATGTCAAAGAAATACTCGAGCGTATGGGACCTAGCCTGCACGCCGCAGCATGCGCAGCCGCCCTCCATCTCGCTACCACCGAGCAGCAACAAACCGCGCCTGCACCACTCTAATTACAGCCATGTGCCAGACGCACTCATCATGGAGTTTCGTGATGAGATTCAAGTCTTTAATGAAGCCACTGCCGACATGCGGGTGTGCGAATACAGCATCAATGAAGTGCTCGCTGAGATTTTGCTCTTTGTTTCTGACAAGGATTTCATCGACACTGGCATTGAAGACTTGAGTAAGCAGTTCCGGCTCATCCATGGTCGTAATAACGATGAAGGTGAAGTCGATGAAGATAACAAGCGCTTCATTGAATCTGACGGCAACATCATGGGCGATGCAGTAGCGAACCTTGCTCACTCCATGGTGGCGCGTTTTAAAGACTTGGAACTATACTTAACAGACGGGAATTTACCGTTCGAATTTAAAGAGTGTCTGGTGCCTGACTTAGCGTACGTGTTCGTTAAGCAAACAGACTTTAAGCCTACAATTGAAAGAGAAGAAGATGAGTACAACCCAAACTGCTGGCACGAGTCCAGAATTCCGGACAGCGATCCAGAACACGTTTATGAAGGAAGCGTGGTGGAAGGAGAATTTGGTAGCGGTTAAGAAGATGCTGCCTGAGACGTGGACGCACATGGCCAACGTCAATGGGTTGGCACTGGGTTTCCAAATGAAGACGCTCGGCATCGACTGGCGTAGTCAAGAGGAATTCGGTCGGGTCATGGTGTTCTTTGAAAAGATCGGCCTCATGCAGCGTCAAGCGCTCATGCAGATTCGCTGCAATCCGCACTGGGAGTTTTCCAGCACCATGTTCGATGAACTCAAACAGGAGAAGAAATAATGAACTGGTTCTTGTGGTATTGCAGTGCTTCGGTTGCGCTTGCTGGCGGTGTGCTGCTTAGCTTTGCAGCGTCGGACCTGGCAGCGCTCATGGGTTACACTGAGAAAGACCCAAAGTTCGGTTACGCCACTACTGTGGAGCGCCACCGTGGTTTCGGTATCGGCTGGTATTTTGCCGGTGCCTTCCTTCCCATCATCAACCTCTTTACTCTGTACCTGCTTACGTATAACTGGACGTTTGGCCGGATGAGTGATGAGACGCATGAAAAGCTCACAGCACTGTTTCGCTCGGACAAAGAAAAGAAGCGTATCGAAGAAATACGTTTTGTCAATCAGTTGATTGAAGATAGTTTCTCGTTCGACTATCTTCCACCAAGTGTGGCTGATCGAACCAAAAGCATCTTGCTCAATTGTTCATCCACGGATTTGTCCGACGGCTACCGGATTGAAATCATGCGTGATACGCGTTTGCGCATGCATGCTCCAGATGGTCGTTTGGTGCTGGACCGAGAAGTCACAGGGCTTGAAGCCTACCTGCTGCGTCACTATATCGTCGAACTCGCTAAGCAAGGAGTGTAGTTACTATAAGAAACAAGGGAGTGTTAAGTGAAAGAGAATAAGCTGTCAGATAGGATGTGTCGCTTGATCGAACAAGCAATCTGTCAAGTACTTCAAGAAGCTGCACAATTGAAAGAATGCTTTCGTTTGGACGTTCGCGTGCACGCAGTAGCGGTAGTAGAGAGCCGCCCTCTGTGTGTGAGCATGCGTCTTATTAGTACGCAAAACAAAACGAACCGCATTGTGGCGCGCTTACTCAAAGACAAATGGGGACGCTCGCATTTTCCAGAAGTTTTGCTCATGGAGTCGTGCGATCGCGATAGTACCTTGCGCGTGATGTACAACGCAGAATACCATGTGTATCATGCAATGCAAAACAATGCTGACTGGGAGCGTTTTAGCCAGACAGTAAAGTATGTAAAAGACCTCACTGTGGATCACACCACACAAGAGCGCAGCATCGTTGAAAACATCATCAGCTTTTTGGTGCAAGGCTTATTCGATGACAAACCCTATCCGGGTTTCCAGCCAACTTAACAACCACAGGAAGAGGGTAACCCCCTCTTCCTTTTATGCCGCCTCTTTTTTTTGTTGTATTTTGTTACCGCTCAGACAGCAATTATGAGTGACAGTCTCCTTGCACAGAACTGTCCTAAGATTTTTCAAGTATCCTATTGCCTCGCACTTGAGGTAAGACGATTTCGCACTTTGGTGAACCCCACTAAGAACCCTAAGGAACACGATAACATGTTGAACCAAGCACCTGCCACCACCTCCTCGCACATTCCACTGCAAGCGACCAGTCTCGACATCTGGGACGAAAAGTATCGTCTGCGTGGCAACGACGGCAGCATCATCGATCAAGACATGAGCGCGACGTACGATCGCGTGGCCAAAGCTCTGGCTGCTGTGGAAAAACCAAACAAGCGTAAAGCATTCGAAAAGAAGTTCCGTGAAGCCCTCGCCCTGGGCGCGACTGGCGCCGGCCGCATCATGAGTAATGCAGGCGCTGAAGCGCACAAGACGGCGGTGTCGCTGATCAATTGCACCGTGTCGAATACCATCGGCGACTCGATGGAAGAAATCCTGCAAGCGAACAAAGAAGCTGGCCTGACCCTTAAAGCTGGCTGCGGCATCGGTTACGAATTCTCGACCATCCGTCCAGACGGCGCCCACGTCAATGGCGCTGGTGCTGCAACGTCCGGCCCACTGCCATTCATGGACATCTTCGACCGTACCTGCGCTACCGTCAAATCGGCTGGCGCGCGTCGTGGTGCGCAGATGGGAACGTTCGACGTGTCGCACCCTGACGCACCGGCTTTCATTTCGGCCAAGCGTACTGACGGTCGCCTGCGCAACTTCAACCTGTCGCTCTTGATCACCGACGAATTCATCGAAGCGGTCAAGAACAAGACGATGTGGGAATTCAAGTGGGAAGGTCTGCCTTTCTACCGTAAGAACCACGAAACGGGCGAATCGATCAAGGCGGAAATGCCAGCGCTCGAACTGTGGGAACTGATCATGAAGTCGACCTACGACTTTGCTGAGCCAGGCTTCCTGCTGATCGACCGTATCAACCAGTACAACAACCTGTGGTTCTGCGAACACCTGCGCGCTACGAACCCGTGCGGCGAACAACCACTGCCACCGTACGGTTCGTGCCTGCTCGGCTCGATCAACGTCGTGCACTTCGTCATCGATCCATTCACGCCAAATGCGCGCTTTGACTGGAAGAAGTTCTACGAAGTGGCCCGCCTGTTCGCCCGCATGCTCGACAATGTCGTCGAAGCGAACAACCTGCCGCTGGCCCAACAGCGTCACGAAATCGAACACAAGCGTCGCCACGGCATGGGTTACCTGGGCGCCGGCTCGGCCATGATCATGATGGGCATGAAGTACGGTAACGACGAATCGGTCGCGTTCACCGATAAGCTGTCCCAGCAACTGGCTTACGCCAACTTCGAAGAAGGCGCAATGCTGGCCAAGGAAAAGGGTGAAGCCCCAGTCCTCATGGCCGAGTACGACTACGAAGACATCGTCGCCGGTGGCCACATGGCTTACAACAGCACGTTCCGTACGCAGTACGAAAAGCGCCAGATCGGTCTCAAATACACCGGTCGCGAACTGTTCCTGATGTCGCACTACTTCGACGCGTGGAAGAACGACGAAGAAGGTCTGCGCATCCTGAACCTGCTGGCAATGTACGGTTCGCGTTACTCGCACGCTACGTCGATCGCACCAACCGGCACCATCAGCCTGACCTTCGGCAACAATGCTTCGAACGGCATCGAGCCATCGTTCACGCACCACTACGTGCGTAACGTCATCCGTCCAGGCCGCAAGACCAAGGAAGCAGTTGAAGTGTATTCGTACGAGTATCTGCTGTACAAGACGCTCGTCGATCCGGAAGCTACGCCAGTTGTCATGACTGCGCAGCAAATGGAAGCACTCGAAGCCTTCATCGCCGAGGGCGCTACCAAAGAAATGCGCAAAGCCATCATCGCCGAATACTGCCTGCAGCAACACATCCTGCCACCGCAGTTCGCTGACACCTCGACCTTGACGCCGAAAGAACACGTCGACGTCCAAGCTGCTGCCCAGAAGTGGATCGATTCGTCGATCTCCAAAACCATCAACATCGACACGGACTTCCCGTTCGACAAGTTCCAAGACGTGTACATGTACGCGTACGAGATGGGTCTGAAGGGTTGCACCACGTTCCGTTTCAATCCAGAAGCCTTCCAAGGCGTGCTGGTCAAGCAGAGCGACCTGGCAGCGACGATGTACCGCTTCAATCTGGCTGACGGCACCAGCGTGGAAGTCTCGGGCGACACGATGATCGATTACGACGGCGGCACCCATACGGCGGCCAATCTGTTCGACAGTATCAAGGAAGGACTCTACGGTCGCATGTAACATCGGCTGTACGATCCCACTTAACACAACAAGGAAATAGTAGAAAATGTCTGAAGAAAAGAAAATGATTGCGATCACCCAGAAGATCACGAGCGTCGCTCTGGCTGACAGCACTGTCCCGGCTGAAATCAAACCGGAACCAGTTGTCGTGCGTGAACAACTGAACGAGCGCGTCAAGCGTCCTCGCGTGCTCAATGGTCGTACGTACAAGATCGCCGTGCCAGAAAACATCCTGTCCTCGGCCCTGTACCTGACGATCAACGACATCGTGCTCAACGAAGGCGGCGAGCACGAAAGCGTCCAACCGTTCGAAGTGTTCTTCGCGTCGAAAGACACGAAAGCCTTCCAATGGGTCGCGGCGCTGTCGCTGCTCATCTCGGCAGTGTTCCGTAAGGGTGGTGACGTCACGTTCCTGATCGAAGAACTCAAATCGGTCACCGATCCAAATGGTGGTTACTTCCACCAAATGGCGCACGGCATCATGCCATCGATCGTCGCGCACATCGGCTACACCATCGAAGAGCACTTCAAGTACCTGGGCATCATCAAGACCGAAGTTGCAGAACCGATCCCAGAAGAACTGAAAGCGTTCATCGACGAGCGGCGTGAAGAATACGTCGCTACCGGCGGTTCGATGGCGCACGCTACTGTTTGCGAGAAGTGTCATGAAAAAGCAGTGATCCGTCTGGACAACTGCCCGACCTGCACCAACTGCGGCGATAGCAAGTGCGGCTAACTTAGCCGTCATAATGGCTGGGGGAAACCCCAGCCTTTTATGCCGCCTGTGTCTTTTTATTGACCTGCTCTCTAGTATGTGGCGGTTATGAATGAATTGATTTTGGACCGTATATTACCAATTTAGCATCCCTAGAGATGTCCACAACTAAACAAGGAAGCTTTTATGAACTTAATGAATAACGACCCATTTGAAGAGAGTTTGGGTGAATTTCTTAATGGCCGTTTGAAAGAGGCTAAGTGGGAACTGGATGATGCGCCAAACACACCAATCACGTACGGTGCTGAAGTGTCGATTCCTGTTGTCATGCACTACACCAACCTCATGCAAGCTGAGAGCATGATGTTGCTGTTCAAAGAATTCTTCAAAGAGTTCTACGATAAGCTTGAAGTGGCGGCCATGGAAATGATGGCAGGTAAAAACTTCACCATTAGCGAGAGCTGGGCGCAAGCGCCAGATCGGATGTCGCAACTCATCTTAACGATGATGACTGATCCGTTTTACATTCCTTACCTGAACGAACAATATCCAACGCAAGAACAAGCGTTCGGGGAAAAGATCATCTCGGTGTGGGGGCGCGCTGCGATTTACGAAAAACTGAGCGGCCAGTACGTCATGATGTTCGCAGGTTCTACCAATGCAATGCTTCAATCCAAAGAAGACATCTTCAAGTACAACAACGGTAAGCACTTTACCACGATCTATTAAACAAGGAAGCGTTATGTCTCAAAACTATTGCCTCTCGTTTGTGCGTAAAGGTCAAGCGCCTATTTACTACGTTCGTGGTAGAGACAATGAAGAGTGGAGCCAAAACCCCAAAGGGGTCATTATCTACACAGACTTTTCTGACATCATGCGAAGAATTGACTCGCTGCGGGAAGATTACCATGATCCGGAAAACACCCTCAAGAAATTGATCGGCACTGTTCGCACTGATGACGAATCCCACGGCATTGATGTTTGGGATACCGACAGTCTTATCAGCGCAATGATTGCGACCACGCCCTTCGGGCAAGTCATTACCGCAGAAGGCGAACTTACCACCAATGAAGTACAAATCAAAGCCGTGATGCACACGAGCTATTAAACAAGGAAAACAAGATCATGGAAATCAAAAACCCAGTACTGAACGCCATCAAGGGTCGTGAATTTACCGACAAGGTTACCGAGATGCTTTCCACCCACGGTTACGCTTTCATCGGCGTGAACGAAGCGTCGGACAATCCGAACGAGCCTACGCCAGCGTACGTTTATACGGTCGGTCTGCACCAGCGTGGTTTTCCTGACCTGTTCGTCTCGGGCAACCTGCCACAAGAAACGGCAATGCGCTTGATCAACCACGTCATCGAACTGTGGGAAATCAAAGGCGTGAAACTGGGCCGCATCAACAACTTCCTCTTGATGGCTGACAAACGCACCAAGATGGGGATTGGCTTGAAAGAAGTCGACCTGGAAGACGATGCATCGGGTACTCCGTCGGCACTCAAGACCCACATGCCGGACTTGGTCAAGTACTTCCCTGACCTGGAAAAACGTCGTGTGGTGCAACTGCTCTGGCCTGACGTGCGCGGCTACCTGCCAATCAACGACGGCTACACGAACGACGCTTCCGAACAACAACACCTGTTGAACTGGAAAGAATAATGGCGCAAGCAGGTACTCCGACGAGCATCGAAATGTTCGTCGTTAATTCCGCCGGTGTGGAAGTCTACAGCGAAATCTTCAACGCGTACTTGCAGATTCCGCCGTATTGCAATGACGACCATCAAATGACAACCATCCATCTGCAATGCCAAGCGCGTCTTAAAGCATTGCAAGTGTTTCGCCAGCGGATGATTGTGGACTGCGAGAATTTCAGCTCGAAGATGCTCGAGTTGCTGCGCGACCGCATGTGGGTGGTGCACGTCAGAGATGTCCGCGTCATCAACCCTGTTTCGGAAGAAAAGGAACTGACATAATGGCTGCTAAAAACGATACGCCCCCGGTTGTGTCGCCAGAACTCGTTGTGAAGATCGACGAGATCAACAGCCAGTGGTTGATCCATCAAAGTGTCATTCTTGAAGCTTACCTGCAAAGCGACGAGTACAGCGATAACTGGAAGCTGCGGATCGTCAGTACGTTCTTGAAAGATAAACAGGGAAACCCAGTTGTCATTCTCGACTACCTCGATCCAAGTGCTGCTGACGGCCACACGTACATGCTTTTTGTTTCGGCATTTAAAGACAAAGCTGTGCGTGACCACGAGCTCGGTATGGCGACGGCTGTTGCGCGAATAACAGCCAAGTTGTGCGAAGCGGCTGGGTGCAGTAAGAATGATGTCCATGAAATCTTCGAGAAGAACTTCTTGAAGCCTAGCTACCGGTGATACAAAAATACTAACAAGGAGATTCGTATGGATACCTCAAAACGCGAACCTGTTCCGCAAGACGTGATTGATAAAATCAACGCCAGCCTCGATGCACAACAACCGCCATTTACTCCGAAGATGCGCGCTTACTGGTTCGATAAAGGCATCGAGCATTACTACGAAGGCGTCGAGCACGGTTTGTCGCAAGTGCAATCGGAAGTGCATGTGGGTGGCTTGGTTGGTCAGCGCATTGCTACCGACATCTTTAACCTCTCCATGGGCCAAGCTGGCTTGCAGGAATTTAAAGAAGGCGTCATTGCGCAGAAAGACATGACGGAGATCTTTAACCTCATGCTCCAGCAAGCCTTCATGAAAGGCATGCACTTTAACTACCTGTTACGGGAAAAGGGCATAACCAATCACGAAGAACTGTACAAACAGCTCGCACCAAAGAAAACCACTTAACACAACAAGGAAGAATTCCCCATGACCATTCTCGCAGATCGCCAGATCAAACGCATGTCGATGCGTCCACCTTTCGTCGTGCTGCGCCACGATGCAAGCGAAACGTTCAGCTTTGAAACCGAAGCCGACTTGATCGCAAAGCGTGCCAAGAAAGAAATCGCACATTACGCGCCAGCTACCTCGGACATTCTCGAGCGCTTGAACTGGCAGCCAATGATCGCCCCGTTCGAGCAAAAGAACGTGCGCATGGCAGAGCGCAGTGCAACCAAGCAAGAACTCCAGATCATTCGTGGTCTGGGTAACGGCATTCGCTACGAACCAAAGAAAGCCGAAACGCTCCAGGCGCTGCAAGAACATCGCAGCAGTATCAAAGACGTGCGCGTTGATCCAGTTCTGGGCGTGCAGGTGCTGGAAAAGATCCTGTCGTATGGCACCTCGAGTTTCGGCTACGACGTTACGTTGCAAGACGAATTCCGTATCTTCACCAACGTCAACGGCGGCATCATCGATCCACTGAACTTCAGTGAAGAATGCCTCGTGCCATTCAAAGGCGACGTGTGCATCATTCCACCCAACAGCTATATCCTGGGTGTGACGCGGGAATACTTCAAGATTCCACGCAACGTGATGGTGGCCTGCGTTGGCAAATCGACTTACGCACGCTGCGGCGCCATCGTGAACGTGACGCCGATTGAACCTGGCTTTGAAGGCCATGTTGTCATCGAAATTTCGAATGCAACGAACCTGCCACTGATGGTCTACGCCAATCAAGGCGTGGCGCAGTTCATGTTCTTCCAAGGCGACGAAGAGTGCGAAACTTCCTACGCTGATAAGGAAGGCAAGTACCAAGGTCAGACCGGCATGACGCTGGCCAAGGTGTAAGCCATGAAGCAATCTGAACTGGAAGAGTCAATCGGCAAGAAAGCGCGGATCAATGGCGGTCGTGACTTGGGCATGATTGCCGAGATGCGCTCCGTCATTGGTGAATTGTGCACGGTTGTCAAACGGTGCAAGAGCGGCTTGGTCTTGGTGGAACACGAAGGCAAGCACTATTCGCTGGCGTTGTACAACCTCGACAAAATCGGCACCTACATCGAGGGTGGTAAATACAGCGATGAAGTGGGCTTGAAGCTGGTGTGGACGGCGCAAGAAAAGTCGCCAGGTATTTTGGAGACTACCTACAAAGAGCACGAGCTGATGATGCGTCCTGTGGGTGGTGGTTCAGAATACGACGGGATCTCCGACGGTTGTATCGTCTACGGCTCGGACGACTTGGAAGACATCGAGCGTCACCTGATGTGGTTCGTTAATGGCGTACCATTTCCAAAGCGTCCCACTCTCCTTGTTCGTGAGGTCAGTGTCAACGTTGTACCGAAAGGATAGATCGTGAAAATGCGTAAGCGTAAGAAGGCGCACTACAAGTTCGTCAAGTGCTGGCGGCGTTGGTGGCGTTGGCGTCGGTTTGGTGAGATGTTCTTCCCCACAATCGTCATTGGTCCAGAAGACCTGTAAGTACGGTGGCGGCCTTCGGGTCGCCTTTAATTTAAAGAGGAGTAACAAGTGAGCAAGATTACTGAACTGAACCAGTTTCGTCAACAGCGTGAACAAAAAGCAAAGGAAACTGAGCAAGAAGAAATCACGGAGCTGATGGTCAATCCAGTCATTCACGGCATGAACAATCTTGTTTTCGTCGTGCGTGGTAACGGTAAGGTCGTAGAACTGTATCAGAAAAAGAATGCAGACGATCCGTTTGACAAGTGGGAATTTAAAGGCCATCACCACTGCGATCATCTGTTGCATTTGGCATTGATGACAGCAGGCGTACTGGAACAAAAGGTCTTCATGCTGCGCGACAAGTACGAGCCGGAGTCTATTCGCATGGACTTACCGCCTTCGTTTGGCGTACCCACTGGTGTTACGCCTGATGGCAAAGAAACAGGTTACACCGAGCAATACGAAAACAAACCAAAAGACGGCAAGTAAGCGTCAATAACTAAACAAGGAAAACAACCATGTTTGCAACACAAGAACAAGTCGCACAATTAAAGGTTCGCGCATTGGGATGGCAAGCACATGGCTACCCAGGCGCTGACCCACTTATGCCCGCAGTGCTGGACCTACTTCTGCAATTACCTGACATCGCTCCTTTGTGGAGCTGCGAAGGTCACTATCCGGATCGCAACACTGGTGATGAGCGTGATGAAGATTTCTACATCATGTTCGCCGCTACGCGCCACGGCTTGGCGGTGCTGGAAGAACTGTACGTCGGCATGCAACAATACCTGCTGCCGCTGCAACAAACGTACGACACCTTCATCCTCAAGCGTAAAAAGCTGCGTGAGAAGGGTGAGAATCTTCCACCACCAGTACCAGTGAACCCCGGTCTGAATGCGCTGCGTTTGGCAATTGGTAACCGCCTCCATCCTGAATGCGGTCCCGATGGTCCGTTCGAATGGTGCAACGTGATTAACTTCACGGGTAAGACCAATACACCATCGTCCAAACACATGTTCTTCGAAGGCATCATCCCGGTGCTGCAAGAGATGATTGAGAGTCGCAAGAATCTCTTCTACAAGAATGTCCGGCTGCAACGCGTTAAAGCGCCAAATGTACAGACTGGTTTCTTCGAATGGTCACCTGAATTGATCGACAAGGCAATCGCTGTCTTTAACAAGCGTGCCCCTGTTCATGGTGAGTTTGGTTACGAATACAGTTTCCGTGCACCGAATTCACGCGCTCGCCACATCCAGATCCACGAGGACATGGTCTCGCACCGTGCGTCGAACATGCGTGTTGTGGATGGGTGGATCGTCTGCGACATTGAGGTCATCAAGGCTACGCCATTCGGTGAAATCATCAGCCGTGAAATCGGTAAGACGTATCCAGAACACACCGACCCAGTCGAGATCGACAAGGCGATGTACTTCAAGATACGCTTCATGGCCTATAAAGAAGCCGGTGACGCAATAGTTAGTGATCTGGCTTTCATTACGGTCGACGCCAATCGCTTACCACAGAAAAAGGAGCCAGCATGATGAGTCAAGAGCATCGCACTAAACCGTACTCGCCAGAAAACATTGAGCTTTTAGCCCGGTTGCACGTCCTGTCACTTTTTGCCGAGACTGGTTATAGCCTTCATTCCAACAGCCATGGCGACACGTACGACGTTGTGTTGGCTGACATGCCAGGTCCAGAAGTGCGAACAAGTGCCTCGGAAATTTTGTGGTATCCACTGAGCGAGGCCATTAAACTCCTTGAAAAGTACATGGATGATCGGTACATCAACTACCCCTTGGCTGGTGATACCGAGATTCGCAAGGAAGCGTTCTGGCACGATAAAAACAGTGGGCAAGTCTTTGAGTATCCACAAGGGCAAGCTGCTCTCGCGCCGTGGTTAGGTAAGCAGTACTTCGCCAGCCAACTCGCTGCAGTTGAAGGTATCTTGCTTAACGAGAACGTTCTGCAAGACTTCCGTTTCCCGCCAGTGATCCAGTACCGCAGTGCAATTCGCTGCCTGGCGTGCGACACAAGTGTGGGTGGTACGGTGTACTCGTACGGCGGGTGGAAGTGGCCACAAGGCTTACTGCACTACGTCATCGAACACAACTACCGCCCTACCGATGCGTTCATCAGCTTCATTCGCGGCTTGAACGTCAAACAAATCATCAAGACGGACTTGTCCGTTGTCAATCAACGAAAGGAGAATTAGCATGATCCTCGACTGGACGCAAGACCCGCAGGTGCCAGAACTGCAAACGGCATTTTATCGCCGTGAGAATCTGCGCATCGAAAAGCAAGGTGAAGGCGACTACGCCGGTTACGTCGGTTCCATGGACCACGCCTTCGTGGGTGAGACGCCTGAAGAAGTCGAAGGCAAGCTCATCGAGTTTCTCGGTTAAACAAAGGAAGGAGTAGCATGTCAGGATTAAGTCACACAGATTTGAAAGGGCGTATCTTACGCCGCTTCATCTGTGGCGAAACGTTCCATTCCATCGGTTCGGACTTCGCTATTCAGCACAGCATGGCAAGGACGCTCTCGCAAACGTTCATCCGTGAGTTGTGGGCGTATATCAAAGAGTTCGATATCGAACACCCCTACACGGCAGAGAACTACCCGCACGCGTTCATTGGGCATTCGACAAAGAAGAGCTTCATGCCTTACTACTTGACGCCGCTTGACATGCGCGCGCAAGCGAAGTTCTGGACCAAGCTCATCGACCGGGTGCTCTCTGAACGGGGTAGCGTTAAGCGGAGCTTAACCGAAAAGGATGCTTTCCAGCGTTTGGAATTAAAGACGCGACCGACCATTGCTTTAGAGCGCGAAGGTGTGGCAACGATCGGTGATTTGTTCAAACTCATCGCTGACAAAGAGCGCTGGTTAAACATCGTCGGTTTTGGTGAAGCCACACGTAGCCATATCCTGAACAAGTTGTCGTACCATGGTTTTCATGCTGAGACGGAGTCAACGCCTGAGACCATGAAAGAAATCATGCTTCGGGCATTGGCGTGTATCAAGAACCCTGGTGACTTCGACGTTGCTCAGCGGGAGCGACTCATCGCGGCGCTTGAAGAACGTACGAAATAACACCAGCAACATAAAGAGAGGGCGCTTGCCCTCTCTATGACAAACAAGGAAAAACAATCATGAAAATCGGTGAACAAGTCAAAGAAGGTACGATGGTGGTGATGGGTGACCAAGCCTGGGGCGTCACGTACAACGACGGCAAGTCGTGCAGTTATGGTTGGGTCAATCCAGCCCAAGCACAAATGGGTACGGAGTTTGTCAAGAAGCCTACCGACGTAACGTACCCTGGCAGCTCGTATGAGCGCGAACTTAACAAGCCCGGCGTTAAGGTCGTGAAGGTGCGTCGCACGACTACGATTGAAGTCGTCGGCTAATTAAACAAGGAGTCAATAATCGTGGCTGTTAAGAAAAGCTATAACCTGGTAGTCATCGACCTTTTGAGCGTTGCGCTTGAAAAGAATATCGCCACCACCACAAAGCCTAATTTGGAAGTCTTCATCGACTTGCAAATGATCGAGGACGAACTGGTGTACGACAATGAAGTCTACAACAGTACGCTCTTGCTGACGAACAATCTCAATGATGCCAAGGTCGGTATCAAAGTAACCGGTAAAGTCCAACCAGCACTGGTTGTAACGCTCTACAGTCGCGGCATTGATACGGTGCAAGTGTTTGATGGCGTCCTTCACGAAACGTTCTCTGAAGCGATTGTAGCTGCTGCAGCTGACTTCATTATCGATTTCTTCTGCACCGGGGAATACCTCAGTACCGAGAAGTTCGTGCTGAAGTATCCGATTGTTCTGGACGCTAGTCTCGGCTAATACCCGGCATAAGAGAGTAAGGTTACCCTTACTCTTTTTTTTTTGTCTGTTCTATTTGTTTTTGGCCCTATATTACTTTCATGAGTTAATCCCTAACTCTTTACTCACCTCAGGCAGAGGGTATCTGTCTTTACTTGGAAAAGGACTGTAATGAATAACGACACTATGCTGGCATTGGCGCAAATCTTTGTCAACAATCCCATCGACACCAAACTGCATGACGCTAAGTTTGAACCCTTTCAAAAGCCCCGTTCGTACGAAGTGCGCATCGCGTGGTTTAACCGCATTCTCGAAGCAATGAAGCAGTTGGGTTACACTGACTACGAATTCTTCCGTCCTGAATCCGGTTCGAGCGAAGCCTCGCCAAACAAAACCGAAGTGTCGATTAACAACTACTGCATCGTGGAATTCCAATCGGTTATTTCGCGCACCTTACTTGAACTGTATGGTCAAGAGAAAGACTGGAGCCATCCAGCAGTACTTATGCTCATGAAAGCAGTTGTTAGTGGTGAGATGAAGACGTATCTGCACAGCCGGGTACTGTGGAACGTCTGGTCACCCATGAAGCTGTTCGTCAACATGGTTGGCGGCGCTGTACGTTCGCGTCAATTCGATCTGCGTATTCGCGGTGGGGTCAGTTCCATTCTTTTGGAACGAACTGCTGACAAGATCGTGGAAAACACGACGATGCAGTTGGCCAAGCAAGATCAAGTGGTGTGCTTTTACCACAACCATCTTTTTCTTCAGGCTGATCCACGCACAATTAAAGCGAAGATCGACTCGCAAGGCATTCCGTTTGTGTATTGGGTCGGTGAAGACATCCAAGCATTAAATAAAGCGGCTCGTGCCTACAAGATCGACATCGTTAAATAAACAAGGAAGAACAAATCATGAATCGAATTACTACCGAGACTTCGGAAAACATCCAAAAGAAAATCGCTTGGGCTGTGAGCGAACTTAATAAAGACAAATGGAATCGCAGCGTCATGACGTCGCCCTCGCCAAACAAAACCAAGCTGCGCATTGTCTTGGCAAAGGACGGCGCCGATGCACTCATGGCTGCCGGTGGTCTGAAGGGCGTGCGTTTTGCTGACGTGATGCCTGAGTCGCTCGATAGCATTGTCGTTGGCCTCTTTCCTGATGCAAGCGCCGGTGTGCCGTTTGATGATCCAACCGGGATTGCCTACTCGCCCGACAAAGACGAAACGTTGGATGAACTCATCGTCACCATCGCCAAGGACATCTTCGCTTACCTCGAAGACGGTGTGGAACCGAACGACTTGACCTTGGGCTAATGATGAACGACTTGACTATATTTGCAGACACAATCTTCAACAAACTGCGACCACTGTGCACCAATACGCATTCATTCCAAATGGCGCGCTTTCAAGAAGATGCAAAGAGCGGCGTATTTCTGTGCTCGATTCTCTACGCTTCGAACGCAGACTTTAAAGCGTATCAAGAAAACGAAGAAAGTAACAAAAGTCTGTACAAACTTGCCTTGGGTACGCGAATGGCGGACATCACGGTAAGTACTAAAGACGATGGTCGTTACGAGTTGTCTTTGCGCACGGAAGAGAACGACAAGCACGGTATTGGTTTCTTGATTTTGTTGGGAGAGAGCGAGGCTGCTATTGAAAACGCTGCCCATTACATCTTCGACTTTCTCGTCATGGGTACGTACCCAACAACACCAATATCGCGACTTCACTAAGGAACCGCACCATGAAGAAAGAACTGACCCACGAAGAAATCGTCAAGCGCTGTGTGGAGCTGGACGATATGGCAAAAGAGAAGTCACTGACTGTGCACTACGTTGACGTGCATCGCAGAACGTTCCGTATCGCGTCAGCCAGTACGCTTTGGTGCTTACTCAATGAAGGTGAGCGCTACTGTATGGTCAAGCACAATAACTGCTTCTTGACTGAAGAAGAAGTCGATGCAGCAATTGATCGTATTTTTCAAGTGTAATACCCTACTCTTCTTTAGCCGACTGAGTTAAAGAAGAAGCACACAAGTAACAATAAAAAGGAGTACTGTAGCATGACTAAACCAAGCGTACGTCGTCAAGAAGAAATCAATGAGTTTATCGACCAAGTCGTTGAAATCATCGAAAAGATGCATCGTCAACATGGTCGTCCCGGCTGGCCTATGGTTGTCCAAAATGAAGTGGAGACTGTCTTTAACTTTGTTTTGGCAGACGATCAAGAACGACCACTCGCGGCAGGTAACCGTGTGGCCCAGATTAGCCTTACGAACGAAGACGAGATCGGGCTGTGGATGGAAATGTGCGGTGAACGGGGCGTGACGGGCGTTATGGGTACTGGCTTGACTGGTGAACTCGACGAAGAGCACCTCATGCTGGACATGGCACCACGCGTAGCGCAAGACGCTTACAATTACATGGCATTCGGTCTGTACCCTGACGACATGCCAGCCGTTCATTAAGGAGTCATCATGACCAAAAAACTCAACGATCCAATCATGCTTATCATGATGCTGGTGGAAATGCGCTTAAAAGAAATGCACGGCTATACGCTGTGCTTTCACAACTTGCTTAACATGAACGGCAAACGCGTTACTGCTATCGAACACTTCGATCCAACGCTGGGCGCTAAGTCTTACAATGACGTGCGGGCTGTGGATATCCATGGCGGACCAAATGAAAAGCTCGGTTTGGTGTTTCTTGATAATGCCGCCGATGCTTTAAGTGGTGATGTGCGTGGCGTAGGTTACGTGCGCGATGAAAACCAAACTGACCAAGACCTGTACGTGGAAATGGCCGAAGACGCCTACAAATGGTTGATCAACGGCATCCATCCCGACATCCCACTCTTACACTAAAACAAGGAAGAACTATCATGCCAGTTAATCACAGCAAGTATTTGGAGATGTACCAAAACCTCGACATCGTACTGGCTGAGCTGCTGCTCGTATCAGCTTCGCCTAGCACGGAGTTTTTGGTCGAGCAGATCGAAATCGATTTCGGTTTCCTCTATCCGGGTATGAAGTACACGGCCCGTACGCACGGCGGTGTGGTGATGGTGCAAGCAGACAGCCGGTTGGACAACGGTTGCCTGGAAGTGCATTACTACAGAACACCTGCCGCCTACGAAATGGACATGGATGCGTTTGGTAACCAGCGCCGTCCTTTCCTGAACCCTGACATGGAGAAGATCCGCTTTACCAATCTGTTCTCGCCAGAATTTGGCAATGAATCAAATGAGCGGGCGGCTTCTTCCATCCTGAACTTCTTCCTGTGTGGCGGCGACTTGCCAAAGCCAGGCGCATACCGCAAGAACTAACAATCCAAGGGGTAGTACCATGGTGCCAATGAATATGGCTTTACGTAATCTCGATCTGGACGAACACGACGTTGCCACGAAAGACGATTACACTTACAACAGTTTGCGCGATTTCATGGAACGTTTGATCGATGCGGTCAACAAGATCTCGCCTTCGCTCAAGCTGTACAATCAACTGTTTCGCTATGCAAGCCAAGCTGAGTCGTTCCAGTCTGAACGCTTCTTGATCCAGTACGACGGCTTTGTGTTTGAAGACGCCTATAGCGACCAATGGCGCATGATCTGGGGCGACTTCGTGGTGGCGTGGTACAAACACCCACGGCGCTCTTTGCAATGCAACCGCGAGCTGTCCCAAGCTGAGCAAGCTGAATTTATCAGTCAGTTCAAAGAAGACTTACTCAAGCAGTATCCGCAAGAGCCACCAGTGCCGCCCATCGATCCGAATGCTGAACGCGAGAAAGCAATCCGCTTTGCTGACCGGTTAAACCGCAATGCCTTGTTTGGCAAGATGGGCGCTACCCCTGCTTTAGAAGAGGGCCTTAAAGAACGCTTTTCTCAATTCGTAAAAGAGCGTCAGACGATGAAGAAGCTTGTCGAAGCTGAAGCGCCGTTGACCATGCCAGCAGACGGCATGCCGCCAGTGAAGTGGGATCAAGCCACACTCGATTCGATTGAGTCGTTTGCCAGTAAGTCCCACACAGCCAAGGTCATGCTCGAAGCGATCCGTCTTAACCGGGGAATTGAAATCGTCTCGGCAGAAGAAGCAGCAGCTGAATTTGCCAAAAACATGCGTGGTCCAGATGGCCCGTCAAACATCCCGCTGGTTCATGTAGAGGCAGCCGAGGCAACGTTCGATAAACCTGAGCGTTTCTTCGACAAGATTTTCTTCGATCCGGACTACAAGTTTGATCCGGCGCTGGCTGAAGCTTTGCCTGGGCTTAACATACAAAAGCAAAGCATGAATCGCGTGAAGGACAAGATCGTCATTGTCACAACGCCCGGCAGGAAAGAAGACGATGCGGGTTTTCTCAACCGGATCGGTGATGACGACAGCGAACCCTTGTGGCCAACTGTGGTGGTTGAGCCAGAAGTAAGTTCACCGTTTATCATACCTAACATCAGCCGCGGTAAGCTTCGGGGGGAGATCGATCCAGGTAACAGGTTCCAGATCGTGATTCCTAACGAATACGTGATGCGTTATCCTGCTGCTTATTCTGTGGGAACAGCGCCTGAAACATGGATTACCAATGGCCGCTGCCGTCCTACGCCGTTGGCCCAAGCTGCGAAGTTCTTCGTTCATCATGCTGGCGCGCCAGCATGATGAAAGCGCTGTACGAATAGAAAGGTTGTTATGACGAGGGCTGCTATTACGCGGGCGAAATACCGAACAAGGCTATTGACGGTCGTACTCACTCACGAGGTGAACAAAACGATCATTGAAGCTGTTTCTGCGATGATGCTTGCAACAGTGAGCATTAATCACAAGGAAGAGCAACCGCCTTTGGAGGAATTGCGCACGATACTTGAGCCAGCCTATGTGGAAGTAGCGGCGATCCTTAATCGAGAGTTTGGGGATCGTCTCTATACAAGCGCTGAGCTTGACAATCTGCATGCTGAGTTTAACGTGGTGCTTGGGAACTACCGGCTGCGGGTGAGCTGGCAAAGTGAAGGTGCACACCAAGGCTTTATTCTGGACGTTAAGACGGTCGATCAAAAGTCGATCCTCTCGCGTTACGTTGAAGAATACGGTTACCAAGCGGATCGTGTTTTACTATAGAGCAGTAGCAGGGTGTAAAAGTTTATCACCCTGCCTCATGTTCTGAGAGAAAGAACGTAGAGCTTTCTCTGTTAGTAAGAAGGAGTGGCGGAATCGGTAGACGCGGGCTTGAGGCGAATTAAGTAGCCAAGATGAGTCGTAGGTCGGTGAATCGTAACTGGGGTGTGTTTCCTATAAGCTTGGCGAAGGTTATCGGTTACAGCAACACATCTAACACCGGCGGCCTGCCATTGGGTCCGGACGCAAGTCCATTTACAGGTTCGAGTCCTGTCTCAATAAACAATTGGCGTGTAGCTTACTAACCGTAAGGGAGGGCTTCGGCTCTCCCTTATGCCCCCTACTTCTTTTTTGGGAGTTGTTATGGTCTGGGAACGATGGGAAGCAAAACCTGATACCATCATCTTAGATATTGGTGAGAGTGTATTGGATTTTAGTAACAAGATGGTAGACTTGGCAATGCTGGGAGAGTTGACGAAAGAAGATTTGATCACAGCACTTATCACGCACATTCAGGACGAAACAACAGCACACGTCTCGCTTGATGAGTTTGCGTGGGAGATTGTGAGCTTGTTTGGGGGGCGGCAAGAAAAAGATGTACATGAGTTCGTATATGCTGTGAAAGAGCTGGGTGCTGACATCATCGACCAACTACAAGAGATTGTAGCGTACGATGATGTTGGCGCCCTTTGGTATGACTTTTCCATGATGTGTGGGAATGACATTGTCTTGAAACGCTCTACTCTTACGAACCCTTTACTTCCCAGGACAACAACATGATCGACGGTTTCTTCACCATTTTCGCCATCATCGTAATCACCGCACTCGTTGCGTGTATCTTCGTGATTGGTACAGTGTTGTATTTGAGCTTCTTACTGATCTACACCGTGTGCGTATCGGTGATCGGACTGGTGAGCGCCGTCGTTTATGGCTCGAAAGCGTTGTGCAGATAGCATCAACAATTTCCTCGTAGCAAAAATACCCTATCTATATGTAGCGCATAATTAGCGTAACTTACCGTGTAGCGCTTGAATAAATGTTCCTGGTACGGCTTTAAGTAGCAAAGCTTCAACAGGAAAACGGTACGGCTGGAGGGCTATGTCCAGCAAGTTGTTCGACAATCGGTCGTTCCTCATCACTATGCACAAAACGTGCAGTCTGGAACACCATTGAGTGCGCAGCCGTAAGGCGGTTGTTAGACTGAATTCGAATAAGTCTGAAGCCAGCTTTACGGAAGAGTACTTGACAGTTATGGTATTTGAGGAGAGTCGAAAGGCTCTCCTCTTATGCCGCTTTGGCTTTTTTCTCAAGACAATCACATTAGGAAATACATCCAATGCCATTACATCCTAGCTTTAAACCATTGCTCGCTGCAACCCCTTCCGGGTTCATGTACTTGCAACACGAGCTGTCTGACCACATCGACATCGAGCGTCTTGAAAAGATGATGCGCCGGATTATCTTGAAGTTTAACGAACTCAATAAGGACGACCGTCGTACATTCGCTCCTGTCTTTACCTTTGAAGGCGTTGATTCGGCAGAGCGTAGTTACATTCGCATGCACATGCACCGCCCAGCGATCGATGGCAAACCCGATACGATCTTGGGACACTTCGATTTTCTCCAAGTCATGGAGGGACAATTTCCCACACTGGATTTGGTCATTAACAAATGGGGTCTGCTCTCTTGCGTTGTTCACAAAGACTTAACGGCGCATAACGCTCGCAACGTCATGAATAGCCTGATGGACTACATGGACCCGGTCGAATACGCAATGGGGATGGCGCCCATTAAGCAAATGCTCAAGCTTCCCCCAGAAGTGCGGGCAAAGATTCACTTTACAATTGAAGTTACTACCGCTGGCGTGAACGTCGCTATCATGCGGCTCGATAAGATCTTGATGACTCATCAGGTCCTTGTCGAGAACAAAGAAGTCTAGTGTTTCCTTGTAAGGGGGTTTTTAAGAGGGAGTTGTCTTCCCTCTTTTTTTTTTTTGGCTTGGAGACGGCATAAACGGCTGGGGAATTCCCCAGCCTCTATGACGCTTTTCTTGTTACCACTTCGTCCAGGTTGGTGCATCAGCTGACAGCAATGCTGCCGAACGCTGCTTGACTGCTTGGTAATCAGCGCGTTGTATTTCCTTGACGTTAAAGTGGCGAGCGTGGGTTTTCTCAGACCACGTCATGGTGGTGAACATCGGTGCTGGTCCTTCAATAGACCAATACCCTTTCTCCAAGAACAAACCCTTACTAAACTGGATGCCATCTTCCTTGGTGACTTCCACGTACATCGTCACATCCGCTTCAGGCGACTTACCTTCTCGGGCCTTGTAACGGATCGATTCAATGAAGACTTTACCAGCAGATTCAGGCTTGTACAGAGCAGTTTCTTTACTGTAGGCAACAAGCCACATCTCTTCACTGTGTTTGGCGTCATATACGAGCTTTTGAGACGGTTTTAGCGCTGCCTTGAAGGGAATAGTGTAAATCTTCAATCCGCCCTTGTAGGTGGCATTAAACTCGTTCTTCTCGCCTGTGACAAAACCATGAAAAACGTTCTCCATGTCAGCGTAACCGGAGATACTTCCCAAGAGTGTGGGCGTAACACAGATGCGCGGTACAGTACGGTCTTCCATCGGTGCTTGACGGCGACCAATCATGGGAATGAAAGCTTTGATGTTGGTATCAGGTGAAACGTGGACAAGGTAGTCTTGTTTCAAATCTTCCGGTGTGACGATGTCAACGTTACGCTGGACCTTCTCACTGGTATTGTCAAGCCACTCGTCGAGTTCTTGTTTGGCGTTCATGAAAGTTTCCTAAGTCGATGAGGCGGAATAAGCCGAGAGACCGAAGTCTCTCGGCTAGTAGTATCACAAGATGAGCTTAGATCCCGTCAGCTTCCCAGAATGGGGTTTCTTCACCGGAACCAATCGCACCACCACCAACCTTCTTACGCGTCGTATCAGCGCCTTCCACGTCTGGCAGCAAGCCAAACACTGGATGGAATTCCAGCACGAAGTACAGGTATTCAAATGGCGTTTTACGCACTTGGTCTTTACGGTGCTTACCACGCTGCACTGCCAAGTACCATTTACCATTGACTTGTTCGATGTGTTGGAACAGTTCGCCATCAACGACTTGACCCAATTGCTTGGAGCCTGCGTAGTAACCACCGCCGATCAACAGCTGCACGAAACCAGTACGGCCTTCACGGATCAGCATCTTAGCGTCCGTGGAGATTTGGTGTGGCGTCTTGAAGATGTAACCGTGGTGCTTGGCGTGCGCTGCCATGCGTTCGTACATGTTGCGAAGTGGTTCACCAGCACTTGTACCGTCGCAGCCCGTGGTAGGGATTTTGAGCAGGTAGTCCACTGCCAGTACTTTGACTTCGTAGCCCTGGGCCTCCAAGTCCAAGACAATGTTTTGCAACGTTTTGTACGTCGCCATGCTTGGGTTCAGATGGTAGAAGAAGCATTCAAAGCCATTAACCCGCAGTGCTTCGTGCACGTAATGGGCCAACTCTTCTTCCGTCTTTTCCGCAATCATCGCCGAGACACGTTCTTCCGTCATCGATTCAAGCGTACCGTTACGCTGGGCTTCAATGCCGATCAAACGCTTGTAGATGAATTGGTAGTTCATCTGCAAGGTGTCTTCACAGGAGACGTGCACCATCGCCGCCTTCTTGCTTGGATCTTTCAGGATCGGCGTGTTAAAGAGCGCCATGTCTACGTGTTCCGACAAGTTCATGCCGGTCTTGTAGTTGTGCTCCAATGCCGCCTTGACCCACTCTTCACCGAAGCGATAGCCGCCATCCAATGCTCGGTTCAAGCCTTGCCAACCAGTACGCATGACAGACGTGCCAGAAGACTCGTCCTTGACGTTCTTAAACACTTCCTTACCACTTTCAAGGTCAGTGGTATTGGCCGCGCTAATGATCGATGGATCACGCACTGCCGAGTCAACTTGATACGGTTCGAGTTGCGCGCACACTTCAGCGACGAACGCTTTCATGTTAGGAATCTTGTTACGACCGAACTTCATGGCAGTAGCTGCCTTGGTCATGATCGTGCGAATCTTCTCTTCTTTCAAGAACTCGATCAAGGTGCGCTGGTAATTCATGCAGGTGCGCTTGAGCGTTTGTTCCGACAACTCGTGCTCGATGCCGTCTTTGAACGCATCGTACATCACGTCTTCATCCATGCAAATCATCTTGATCTGCTGGAGCAGTTCCATCGGCTCGTATTGGTAGTTAGGAGGCGCGTCGCACATGGCGATCGCAATCTGTTTGAGACCAGCTAAGATCTCGAATTCGTGGTTGACACCGATGTTGATCTCAGGCGTTTGAATATTCTGCACGATCTCCCGCACGAGCACGGCGGAGTTTTCCTGCAGATTCTTCAGCTGGCTTTCTCGGTACAACAGCGTGATGGCGTGGACTAACAGTAATTTATTATTCATCGCTATGAGGGTCTTTGCATTTTTTGCGCAGCAACATTACTGCCGTGTATTCTCTTCATAGATAAGTGCCTGCTAGATTTTTAATTACCATCCCCCCTGTAGGAGTTTTTTACCGTGACCATCAAACGCATCGTCTTGATCCCATTTTGGGTGCAAGACATTCTGGCGCGTAACAAGATGCAGTTAGCCGACTGCTTGAACGTTGCCAAACTCAAACCCATCATGGCACTGAACGACCTGTTGGCGTTCGCTGCATTGCAACGCCATATTGTTCAGCTCGTCGGTGCACCTGTCATCGGTGACGAACTGTACTGGATCTGGGCAGAAAGCGTCGCTGCTAATCCAGAACTCAAAAAGTTCTTGAACGAGTCGATCTCGGTCCTCTCGGGCGACCCAACGTACAACCGGGAAATCCAAAGCCGGTTGTTCGATCCAGACGCTCATACTGCTCAGTATGAAAAACCGTTTATTACTTATGACTTATCGCCGGAGGTTCTCGGTGTCGTCATCTACCCCGGCTACTTCACCGACAGTGGAAATAATGACTTGCAGAAATCTTTGGTTTCGGCAATTCTTAAACTATTGTATGTGTACGAACACGATCACAAGGTGGCCAAAACCCCTTTGTTTAAACGTTACCTGGAATTATTGTCGGCGAAATAACCGATATATTCTGAGGCAACATTGCCCCCAAGTACTTTTTCCAACTGTATAGGAAGCACAAGAAATGAACCTGTTCACTAACAAGAACCGTCCCGGCTCGGCTCACGTCAGCACCGCCCTGGACAACCTGGTCGCCGGTATCCAATCGCACCTGAACCAATCGGGTTCGACCTTCGTGTCGAGCGCAGTGGCCAAGGGCGCAATGTCGATGGAATCGATCGATCCTGTCATTCAGCAAGAACTGGGCAGCGCCTGCGACGACCTGAACACCGCGCTGGAAGGCATCGCCACCGAACTGAACATCTCGGCACAACTGAGCACCAGCCAGAAGAACGCTGCAACGGCCGCCGGCATCATCGCCTCGGACATCCGCGGCTTCCTGCACGCCCCGATCAAGCGCGACGTCGTCGCTCAAGAAAACATGGCGTTCATCTCGCCACGCGGCGGCGACGCCTTCGACGCACGTATGAAGCCAGCCCTGGAAGCATACGACGAGAAGGAAAACAAGAACGCCGTCGTGTACTCGGTCGCGTACAACATGCAAGCTGCTCGCCAGGACGAGTTCGCTGAAACGTTCTACCCAACCGTCGTCGTCACGCCTGACCAAGTCGGTTTCGCCGTGTCGATCCGCCTGATCCAAGTGTACCGCGAAGTGCGTCGTCAGACCAACGGTAACACCGACAAGTTCAACAAGCAGAACATCATCAAGGCCGTCATCGATCCAACGATCCTGCGCAACGACCAGATGAAGATCGTCCCGGTCTACCGCGATGAATCGCGCGCACACTTCGTCGACAGCGCCCTGGTCAAGCCACGCGACCTGGACCTGGAAGGCACGATGATCCCAACGGCGCCGCTGGCAATGGGCAAGAAGTTCTCGCTGCTGGCCATCTCGCAAACCGACGCCCTGCTGGAAACCGGTCTGCAAGACACCACCGATTCGATCGACACCGCTGTCGTGCTGAACGCACTGTACGTGCAAGTCGGTAACGAAGTGTTCAAGTTCAACACCGCGCGTCTGCCGACCGCGACCTTCAACTACGCTGTGCAGGGCAACTATCGCCAGATGAACCTGCAGTTCGAAAACAGCTCGCTGAAGATCGACAAGGACACCAAGACCGTCGCTCAAGCCGCATCGGTCGTGCTGGCTGACATCGCATCGGGCGAATACACCGTGCGCCTGAACGCTGCTGTCTCGGGTTCGGTGAACCTGGAACTGGCTGACACCAGCCTGTTCGCATCGGACGTCATCGTTGCTCGCGTGACCAACAAGGACGGCGAAGTGCTGGCCCTGGACGGCGCCGAAGCCAAAGCGATCGTGGACCTGTTCAAAGCAGCCAAGATCATCGGTTACGACCTGGACGCACAGCGTACCAACCTGAACCGTCGCATGCGTGGTGACCTGCTGGACACCACCTTCTACAACCAGGTCTACGCGGTGCCACTGCGTTCGCCAATCACCATCCCACGTCCGCTGACCGCTGGCGATCAGAACGACAGCTCGGATCTGGCTGCCCTGATCACTGCAACGCGTATCCGCACCAGCAACGCGGCCGTCGACGAACTGCTGCGCGTCGAAGACATCCTGAAGGAATTCGTCAACAGCAAAGACTCGATCCACGATTCCCCAGAAATCCTGGGTATCTCGCGCTTCCTGGTCCAGCCGTTCTTCGAAAAGGCTGTCCTGGACGTGGCCAAGGAAATCGACTCGCTGCGTTCGTTCGAACGTGCAGCCGACGTGCAAGCACTGCTGGTGAACAAGCTGCGTGACATGGCTTACCGCATGTACCGCGACTCGGGCTACAAGGCAGCTGCTGACGCGCTGGCCGGCGGCATCTCGCAAGTGCCAACCGTCATCATCGGCACCGATCCAGTCCTGGCTCGCTACCTGATGGTCTCGGGCGACTTCCGCACCCTGGGCAACGACTTCAACGTCAAGGTCGTCTCGACGCTGAACGAGCGCATGGCTGGCAAGATCATCATGACCTTCGGCGTGTTCAACGGCGAAACGGATGGCGTGCCAAACCCAATGCACTTCGGTAACATGGCCTGGAAACCAGAACTGACCCTGGTGCTGCCGCTGCATCGCAACGGCGCCAACAGCAAAGAACTGACCGTCCAGCCGTCGTTCATCCACATCACCAACCTGCCGATCATGGCTTCGATCGAAGTCGTGGGTATCGAAGACGTCGTTGCATCGAAGAACGCCGTCCTGATCACCGAAAAGCCGTAATCAACGACGGCCGGCTAGTCTTGACTCCTGAGTGTTTTGGCGCTCAGGAGTTTTTACGAAGAGTCGGTTACCTTTGGTTTGGCAAATCCGGCCAGAGGTCGTTGGAAAAAACGGGGCGTTTCCCTACTCACTGGTGCAACGCCGGTGAGTAGGGTTTATGCCGTCTTTTTTACAGACAACACTTATAGTGTGTCTAACTAATAGGAGGAACGATTATGTTCATCTTTAAGCTCATTTATTTGTTCTCTGTCTTTATCTCTGGCTCTGTGGTACTTTTTCACTCAGGTGAATTTGTCCGGGCACTGTATAACGACGACCGCAAACTCGGTAACGAAGACATCGCTGCATTCTTGTTCATCTGCTCGATCTTCATCTTCTTACCAATCATGAATACGTTCGTGGCAATGTGTGTGATTAAACACTATCTGGGTAAGAACAAACAACGGAGTTGATTACAATGGATTTCAGGCATATATTCCAATTGTGAGTAGCAAATACTATTCTTATTTGTCTGTAAGATCATCCGTAAGTCCACTTATAAAAAGGCACGCTATCGTGACGAACACTGTATTTGAAATCCTCTGGTATGCTTACCACATTAGTGTCTGGGGTGCGTTTGCATTCTTCTACATCCACTACGACATCATCAAGGTAAGAGCGTTCGCAATTGTTGCTGCGCGTATCAATCGCCATCTGCGTTGGGGCAAACGCAATGAAGCAATGTACATGACGATGATGATGGTGTGCGTTCTTGCACCGATTGCCAATAGCTTCTTTGCTTACCTCACCTTGCGTTATTGGTGGCGTCGGCGTAAAGCGTAAGCGTCATAGACCGGAGGGAATTCCCTCCGGCCTTTATGCCCTCTTTATTTTTTTGTTTGAATTTAAAATGATTCAGTCATATATCACCTAATTGACGTAGTATTCATATTGCGTGTTATGTGTTTAGGGAACGCTTAGGGATAAGTTGTTTTCAAGGAATAGAATCATGATGGACATTAATCACGTAGCCCAAACCTTGTTCGGGAATGTCAACGTTTCACCGATCAAACCACAGGATCGACGGATAGGCCACAGTCCGATCGAGTTTCGAACAACCTACTACAATTACTTACCAACCGCAGCAACTGTTGTGTGGCGCAGTGGACTTAAGTGTACCTTGGCACCAGAGCCGAGCTTTGAGACGAACCATTTGGTCATCAGAAATGAGATCACGATCCAGCACGCAGTAAAACTTGACATACAGCGTGTATTAAGTGCTGTAGCGGATGATGCCAGTCAAGAGATGCGAGCGCTAAGAGATGCGTTCAAAATCTCGATCCGGCACAACCACTTCAGTAGTGTTACTTTGATTTTAGACTACCATCTGTCGCTGGAACAGCTGAGAGATTATGGCGGGAGCGTGTACTATCACGAACTCGACATCGTCGTATCACTGATGAGTTCAGACAAATCTCCCCCGCATCCGTATAGCGCTGCGGGTAGAGATTTATGCCTCGTAGAATCCGCTCCTAGCAAGATCGGGTTTAACTACGGTATTGAGATCATCGACAACGCAGGCAAGTATGGGGACCGTTACCTAAACATCGGTAACAAAGTCTATCGCGCACCGGCCGAGAAAGATAGCACCAAACGTGACGGGGTGTATATCGTGGCGAATGAACCGGTCATCGGGGAAGTCGACATGAGCGAGCGCGAAGTGCAGTACTACCCATTTGAAATGGCTGAAGAGCAAGTGGGTTTGTATCGCACACCAGAGGAAGCACTGAACTTAGGTGATTTGTCTCAAGCGAGAAAAGAAGAACTCGTTCAATTAGAGCATGAACTGCAAATTGGGAAAGCTGAACTTAACAAAGAACGGCAAGAACATGAAGCGGCAATGCTGGACAAACAACGGGCACTTCGAGAGGCTGAAGTAGAACGTGATCGCCAAGCGCGTGTGATTGAAGAAATGCGTGCTGATCACGAGCACAGACTCAAGCTTGAACGGGAACGTGTCAAGGATTACTACGACGACAAATCTTACGAAAGGAAAGACAAAAGTGAAACACTAAAATTCATACCAGCCATTGTTGTCGGTATTGGTGGAGCGCTCATGGCAATTAAGAAGCTCTTCTTCTAGTATCACTAGCTGGAATTAACATCTCGAAACAAGGAAACAATAACATGATGGATGCCTTTATGGGCCCGTTGGTGGACGCCGACACACCAGCGCTTAATCCCGACATCGCTAACGGCTTAGCCGTCAAGCACTTCAAGGATGTCGAGAAACATGTACATCTGGTTTTCCAATCGGCAGCGAAAGGCTTTCCCGAGGGTTTGAAGTACCTCGGGTGCCGTCGTTGTACACCGCCAGAAGAATTGGCCATCGTCACCAAGAAGAAGGGCAGTAAGCGCCTGTATGATGTTGCACGTTCGGACATCTACATGATGCAATACCTGTTCGAGTACAAGGGTGAGAAGCTCGACCCACGTTACATGTATTTGCCATTCGTTGGTGAAGCAGGTAGTTTGACGATGGGTGGTAGTCACTTTAACGTATCGCCGCTCTTGACGGACCGCGTGATCTCTGTGGGTGTCTCGAGCATCTTCATCCGGCTCTTGCGTGACCGCTTGACGTTTGAGCGTATGAGCCAGCACTACATGATCGATGGTAAGCGTGAGACCGTGCAAGTTGCTTGGTCGCAAATTTACCATAAGAACGCGAAGATGAAAAAGCTTCGTCCGACAGTGAAAGCCAATTGCACGCTGATGCACTATCTGCTTTGCAAGTTTGGTTTTGCTGAAACGTTCTTGAAGTTCGGCAATTGTAAGCCCGTTGTCGGTGGTGCAGAAATCAATAAGAACGTCTATCCAGAAGACGAGTGGGTCATTTGCAGTAGCACGCAAGTCAAACCCAAAGGTTGTGGTCGTGGCTTTTACGAGCCTACGCAAATTCGCGTTGCTGTGCGTAAGGAAGAACTGACCCCCATGGTGAAAAACATGCTGGGTGGTTTCTTCTACATTGCTGACCATTTCCCCACGCTGCTCCCGCCTGAGTGGGTGGAATCCAAACGCCAGTGGATGATCCTTTTGGGACACATCATCTTTTCTGGTTCGATCAACGCAGGTAAGCTGTACGACGACATTGCTGACCACATGACGTCGCTCGATGAGTATTTGGATAGCCTCATCATGGTCAAGCTGCAAGACATTGGCATTCATGTCGATGACATCTACCAAGTGTTCGGTATCGTGATCGAGCGCTTTAACGATTGGTTGCTCTCGGCAACTGATAAGGTAGCGAGTATGTACGAGAAAGAACTGTCGATCCTGCCGTTCTCCTTGTACGAAATCACGAGTGCAATCTTCAAGCTGTACTTCAAGCTTAAGGCGGCATCCAAGAAAGAACTGACGGCAAAAGAAATCGTTGCTACGATGAACTTGACGCTGCGTACCGGCTTGATTTTCTCCTTGACCAAAGGCCACGGGGAAGTCTCGACGATTAGCTGCCCAGGGGACAATAAGGCAACAAAGATCACCTCGCTTTTGGTGCCACAGTCGGCATCGAACCGTCAGAGTAGCCGGAAAGACCGGGCAGTATTGAATGACCCTTCCAAGCGCCTGCATGTCTCGGTGGCTGAAGTCGGGGGCTATTCAAACTTGCCTAAGAGTGAACCTTCGGGCCGCTCACGGATTAACCCCCACGTTAAGGTTGATCCCAAAGGTGTGGTGTTGCGTAATCCTGCGCACATGGAGATGCTCGATAACGTGCAAGAACTTATCAGGCGTTGACCTAGCGTAGATTCAATAACGCAACAACCACATATTACAAAAGAGCAATGCATTACGTATTGTCACGCAACGACCCGCTAGGGACGCCTAGCGGGAACATAAACAAGGAAAAAATCTCATGAGCTGGAACAACAACAATCAACCGAACTTGCCGTACAATGCCACTGGTCCAGAGCGGCAACCGCTGAACCTGAGCCTGGGTAATCCGCCGTACGTGCCGGCAAGCTTCAATGGCCCACAACCGCTGCAACAGATCCTGCCCTTGATCTGCGCATCGGCTGCCATCGAAATCCAACAGCGTGCGCAGAACAATCCACTGCGTACGTTCATGTTCAACCAGTATTCGCGCAACAACTTCAACAATGAGGATTTCGCAGCCCTCATCGAAGCGACGATCGAATACATCATCCTCGAGATGAACAACAATCGCTACAGTGACGTGGAACGCGCAGCGCAGAACTGCGTACCACAAATGTGCGAGATGCTGTGCGCAATCAATCTGCGGGTCTTCCCAGACCTGGAAGCGTACATCAACCAGAACGTCGTCCAGACGCTGCGTAACACGATCAGCAACTTCGACAACATCGCGAACCGCATCAAGCAAGCGCGTTCGGGTAACAGCGGCTGGAACAACGGCAACAACAATAACAACAACCAAGGTAACAATGGTTGGAACGGTGGTAACAACAACAACGGCAATACCTGGAACAATGGTAATGGCGGTGGTGGTGGTAACAACTGGAACAGCAACAGTGGTAACAACAACAGCGGTGGTAGCCAAAACCGCTGGAGCAATACCGGCAGCTGGAGTAGCGGTACAGCCAAGCCAAGCACTGGCAACACCGGCGCGCTGTTCAATAGCCAGAGCAGCAGCGGCAATGCAGAAGTCAGTGGTAACTTCCGCAGCAAGTACGACGACAAGCAACCACTCAAACAACCCTATGAAGCCCGCAAGGAGAATCCCGTGAGCCAGCAACAACAGCAAGAAGAAATGCACGTCCTGGAAGCACCACTGAACTCGGGTGAAATCAAGTGGGTGCCAAGCAACCGCTACCCGTACGTACCTGCAATCGCCCCGACCGTCGGCGAAATCTGGCTGCGCAAGCATCCAGTTTCCCGCGATAACCCCAACGGCCTCATCGAGCCGTTCCTCAAAGAAAAGGACACCTCCGTGGACTACGACAAGCACGACACCGGCAGCATCTTCGGCCCACCACCGCGTACGCTCGACATGAGCAACGCTGCCAAGACCATGGCCAAGATCGAAGAAGGCGTGCGCAAGGTCAACAACACGGTGACGATGTCGGACGACGAAAAGAAAGCACCTGAAGTCACGACGCTCGTGAACCAGAAGGTGATGATCGAAACGTCGCTCGAATCGGCCTGGGTTTCCGGTTCGCTCAATCGCCTGACGGCGCCGGCTGGTCAACTGCCTGACGTGTATCGCACCTACGCACGCATCGCGCTGCCACTGGTGACCCAGGAAGACCTGACCGATGTCATCACGAACTTCGGCCAGTCCAAGACCTACATCGAGCTGCGCGAAAAGCTGCAAGCGGCGATCGAAGAAAAGAAAGCACCACAACTGTGGGGTACGGTCAACACCCGCCTGACCGACATGATCAACCGCATCCTGTCGCAAAAGCTGGCACTGCCGGGCGAGAACGGTACGGCTGTGTCGATCGACTCGTTCCTGGGCGATATCGAAGATCTGATTTCGTTCCTGGGCAAGAGCTACGGTCAGAACGTGCAGCAAGCGTTCCTCAAGCATCAGAAGCAAGAAATCCAGAGCATGTTCATCACCCTGGACGAAAAGCTGACGAAAGACCTGTCGGACGGTTACGTGGCGGACATGAAGTTCGACGACGCCAACAAGCCAACCTTCACGTTCCTGGCCAGCGACTATTCGCTCACGTTCCTGGACTGCCTGTCGTACGAACTGGACGTGGACATGGTCAAAGGCATCGGCACCCTGATGACGGACGCCGGCACCCCGATCGTGCACAACATGCTCTCGGGTCTGTTTGCTGACATCGAAGAACGCGGCGGTTCGTTCGAGCGCCACCTGTTCATCACCAACGACGGCCGTACGCTCGAAGCGGTGCGCGGCTACCTGGGCGAGAAAGCCTACATGCTCACGCTCGTGAAGTAATCTTACCTTGCATGCCTGCTGGAGTTATTCTAGCAGGCGTGTATGACCTAGGAGAACAACATGGGTTTTCAGTTATCAATCGGTAATGCGCAGGCGGACTTTGACGATCCACGTAAGTATGTCAAGCAAGGCGAGGTTGCTGGTCAGTACGATATCTTCTTGTACGTACCAAACATCACGCACTGGAATGCACCGTCGTTTCCTAACGCGGTTAGTTCGGCGCGCACGAACCAGATGTCGAGAAGTTATTCGTCGTTTGGTCAGTTCTGTGATATGACGGGATTGGGTGAGGTGCTTGATAAACACGCTGGTGGCGAAATGGATCATCCTGACGCCATTGTCATTACGCCGATGCTCATTCAAGACGTGGCGGCAGTACGTTTTCGTTGGGAGCATTCTCGTCCTGCGAAAAAGCCTGCTGGTTATTGGAATGAAGTGTGGGAACCGAACACGCGTCAGTACATTGACCAAGATGGCGAAAAGTACGATTACACGTTGGCTGATCTTCTTTGGTTTGAAGGTTGGCTTAACTGGGCGTACCGTAACGTTCCTTACCCTTGCTTTAGGAATTCCTGACATGGAAAAAAATCCCTTTGAAGGCTTGCGCATTGCGGTGGCAGGCGAGAATTCGATGGCGCGCGAATACGCCACGAGTTTGATTGCCGACACGCTTTCGATGAATCACTTCACGAACGTCAAGGTGCTCAATCCAGCAGCCATGGTGGTGCAGCACGGCACGACGCGTTCGTTGTATGATGTGGTCAAAGAACACGCTGCCCATATCTTCAACGAGCCAGTGGAAATCCAAGGCAGCTTCGCATCGTTTGAGGACAAGAATATCGACGGTGCGTTCGGTCCTGAACCTGTGGGGCGTTTCCAATGGTCCAATGCTGACAAGCTCTGGGTCCAAACACCTGACGATGATCCGAAAGGTATCACGCTGTACGTGGCTGAAAAAGACGGCGAACGTGCACGCGAATTATCAGGTCAGAAAGCGCTCGGTGTAATGACAGAATACCCGAACACCGGCAAGCGCACCATCGAAGCTTAAACCTTCATGCCTGCTGGGAAACCGGCAGGCTATATGCCATTAAGGAGAAGTTATGGCACGCACTGCCAATGTGAGTGTTCAGTACACAGAGTCCCATCCAATTGGTTCGGGGATCTATACGTTGCTGACGGAAATGCTCAAGTCGTACAAACCGATGGAAAAGCACAGCATCGTGAGTGTGGAAGTTGTCGAGACGTATATCGAGAACGACGACACGGAAAGTCCTCGGATCAATGCAACACAAATTACGTGGGATGATTCGCAAGGATCGCCTTATAGCAAAGTTGCGGTGTTGGTCTTTGAAGCAGACCGCACTGCCCAGTATCGTGAACCGAAGTTTGTGGTGCGTTACGCTGACTCAGTGTTTTCGCACGATGAACCTCGTACGAGCGACATTCATTACTACGTCAAAAGCATGGGTAATGCGTTGGTGGAGATTTGCAATGTCTTCCTCAACACTCACCCCATGATTCCCCGTTCCCGCAAGTTCCCCCAATAAGGAGTAACAAACATGAGTACCAAAGACAAAAAACTGAGCGTTACCATTAACCTGGCCGGCACGAGCAATACGGGCAAGACCCTGCTCGCTGCAAAACTGAGCGCCTTCTTCAAGAGCCTCGGTATCATCGAGACCAAGGTGCATGACGAAGAAATCCATCCGGAAGACTTCGGCGAACTGTGCATCCAAGCACCGACGACGTCGTTCGATTACGCAGCGCAAGACACCAGCGTTGACATCAGCGTCTCGCCGATCTACCACCCAATCGACACCAGCGACGAGCCAGCTGCGCAGCGTCACATGCTCGAAGCGAACCTGTCGGCCGAACAGCTCGAAGCGCGTTTCAGCAAGTCGTACCAGCACCCGCAACATCCACGCACTGCCTGGTTGGCTGAAATCCACGAACGTCGCATCACTGACGGCTACTGGGTGTGGCTCAAGCGTCAACTGGCAAAGTAATTTCTTGTCAGAAAGAAAACATCTTTTTACTGGCCTAGCTAGTTCTATGTAGCACATTTTCAACGTAGTCCACTACACTTAAACAAGGAAAAAGTATCATGGCACAAGGCACTTTGCACATCGAAATCACCGGCGACCAAGACTCGGGCAAGACCCTCATCGGGAACATCATCCACGATGCGCTGGAAAAGAACGGCTTTAAGAACGTGACCCAAATCGCCGACACGGGCGAACCGGTTGCTCGCATCGACAATACCCCATCGGTTCTGGACCTGGTGCGCGAATCGCGCCCTGACATGTTCGACACGCCCGTGACCATCTCCGAGACGACCTGGAGCGGCGACGACGACATCAACGTTGTTACCGACACCGGTCTGGAAGACCTCGAGACCGAAGCGAACGCAGCGCTGGGCTAATATAGCAGCGGCATAAACGACAGGAAGGCTTTGCGCTTTCCTGTCTTTCTTTTTTTCTTGGAGATTACCATGCCACTTGCTCGTGTGCAGCGAATTGAACTTGAGTTCGCCGAATCAGAGAAGTGTCCACCCTTACCTGCTAAACCATCGAAGCATCAACCCAAAGCCATAGCGCAGTTGGGTGAAAGTGCGCAGCGTAAGAAACAAATGGCGTGGCGCTTCTTAATGGCTCAAAGGGGGATACGGTGAGTATGAAGCATGGCATACCGCATTTCGATCATTCAAAGGACATCGCAATGAGTCTGAAAAATGTCTGTGTTGCATTGTCGGCCTTTGCACAGCCAACCAATAGCGACAATCCGATTCCTCTTAACAGAACCGCGCCTGAACCGGAGAGTCGTAACTTGTTGGGTCCGCTCTTTTGGAACGTGGTATTGCAACGCAATATCTCGGATGAGCAACTCAAGAAGATGCTGCGCAACTACGAGCAAGTGCTGCGCAATCGGGGTGTGGGAACACGCCACCGTAATCTGGATGGGGATATTTACAATCAATTAAAACGCGGCGATATGACGTGGAAGATCTTTTGCATGGGGCTTGAAGCCATTGGTGCAGAACTCATCGATGTGCAGCTTGGCGTTAGTTTTAAGGAGGCAGTTAATGTCGGATAAGAAAATCGCGGTGACGGTCTCAGGCGGTGACCTTGTCGAAAATGAATTGGTGGCGATTTCAATTCACCACCACCTAACGCACGGTGGCTGGGGTAACGTGACGGTGGAAGACCCAGCTGGTCAACCTACCAAAGAAGCCTTGGAAGGCATTACGCTGTACGACATGGTGGATCGTCTGCGGCCTGAACTCTTTGACACGAGTATCGTCGTTAAAGGGTCGTTGCCACAAAGCTTCCCAGACCAACCGATTGTGACCGATTCCCACGGCACCGAGCGGTATAAGACGAACGAAGTGGTTCGTTACCTGCTCGATGAAGGTCCGTTTGACATGAACCATCTGGCACGTATTCCTTTCCCACTGGAAGACCGTCAGCAGTTCGCGCAAATGATCGGTTACAGTACCGGCGGTTACGATACGCTGAGTTACTCGCCAGCCTCGCTCGCTGCAGAAGCGAGTGAACGGGCGCGCGATGAAGTCGAGCGTGTCAAGAACCATGGCGCGGCGTCCATGTCGCACACGGAAGTCGAAGCGCGCGACTACGACCCGGTTGACAACAAAACCTTCGCTGTGGAAGTTGAACAGCCCAGCACGGACAATACGTCCAATTAAGGAGAAACGATGAACAATGGAACAGATATCCGCGTTCAAGTCACGGGTGGCGATTCTTGGAAAGAACGCGAACTCGTGGCAGACACGATCGCTGTTGCAATGCAGGATCGCGGTTTCAATCAAGTCACTGCGCTCAATAGCATGGGCGGTGAGAGTGAGTTGTATGGTGTTAAACCACGCACGGTGTGGGAAGCGGTCAATGTCGTAGCATCCAGTTTGGTCAATCGCACTATCACGGTCGATCCTGGTCTTGACAGTAAGCATCCTGGGTTGGCAAAAGACTTCGGCTTTGGTGGTCACTGGCAGCATCTGGCTAACACTGGTATGTCGGTGTACAATCCGGACGAGCAAGGTCATCCTGAATCGGAGCCAGCCCAGTTCGATAACACCACGGTGATGGTTCGTTCGGGTGAACACTCGGCCATCATGGACCTGCGAAACCGCAACAGTCCAGAAGGCACAATCAACGGCTGCCGGGAAATGGGTATTGAAGCTACGCATGTCGGCATTCGTGCAAGCGACATGGATAACGCGGTCGCGGCTGTTGCGCAAGCACTGCGCGCAGCGCCGGGTGCTTACGTGACGGTATCGGTGCGTGAACCGAATAGTAATCGTGGCGGCGAACCACCGGAGCAGTTGTACTTTAACGATCCGGCACCAAAAACGATCCATCCATTCCAAGTGCAAGAGTTGCCTGGTCGTGGCTTCCGTCCCTTTACCGAAACGTTCGACCGCTCGATGGTGTTGCAAGACAATCCGGGTTCGTTCTTGCTCGACGATGTCGTTGAGACCGATCCGAACCACAGTAAGATCGTGGAGATGGTCAAGCAGCGGATCGAGAACACCTTGCAAGACTCGGAAAAGTCGCTTGCAAATGCACGCGAACACCTCGCTGCAGCACAGCACTCAATCGACCAAGTCGAGAAACTCGAAGCACCTGGTCTTAAAGACCAAGTCACGCAAATGGTGAAAACCAATCTGCAGGCTTCGGGCGGCTACGACAACCTGTCCGATAAAGCGGTCGAAGAACTGGCTGCTGTCGCCGTCGGCAAAGGTTTCCAGAACGCAAAGAGCAAGCTGGCTGTGCAAAATGGCGGCTACACACCACCCACCGAGGACGAACCGAAGACCGGTCGTCGTAACAAGAAGTAATAACCATCCACAACTAGAAAGGAAACACCATGTTTAACCAAAACGCCACTTACAACCCAAGCCCGAACCACAACCACACCGAGTTCAACAGCGACCTGAACATCCACGTTACCGGCGGCGACCGTGTCGAACGTGAACTGCTGGTCGATGCTGTCTCGAGCGCCCTGAAGAAACGCGGCCTGGAAGGCGTCAAAGCCATCGGTCCACACGGCTGGGCTACCGGGCACGAAAACGTGCAGCCGAAAACCATCCTGGATCACGTCGAAAAGCTCCGTCCTGACCTGATGAACAAGAACATCGCTGTGACCTCGCAGCAAGACAAGTTCGCAATGCACGCCGGCTTGTCGCCAATGCCAGTCAAGTTCAGCGCAAGTAATGCTGACGGCAAGAGCATCAGCAGCTCGAGCGGCACCGCCAAACAGTTCCTGGCTGAAGCAAGTGAAATGGGCGTGTCGGAAAAGATCACCGTCTCGGGCACCTACCAAGACTCGCTGATTCGTGCAGCCCAAGAAATCCTGCACGCACAACCGGCCACGGAAGTCACACTCAAGATGGAACTGCAACCGTGGCAAGTTCGTCAAAACAACGACGCCTACTACGCACCGCCGTTCGAACCAGGCAAGGTCGTCAGCACGCTCGATCCAGCCGGCATCCCACTGCCAGCTTCGCAACCGTTCTAAGTCGCAGCTGGTAAGTTCTAACGCGGCATAAGGGCCAGAGGGGAGTTACCCCCTCTGGCTCTATGACACAAATTATGAAAACGAAAAACACAACGTGCACCTATCGCATAACTCATCATAAGTCTGGTAAGTTCTACATTGGCAGTACTGGTAATTTCCAACAAAGAAAATTAGAGCACGAAAGCGCACTTCGTAGGAATTGCCATACGAATTCAGAACTTCAACAAGCCTATAATGACGATCCCAATATCGCGATTGAAATTGAAACTATTGCAAAGGATAGGGAAGAAGCTTATAACCTTGAACAAAAACATTTAGACGAGCACATTCGATCAGGCACGCTCTTCAATAAAGATACTGAGGCAAAAGGTTGGTTGCAAGGACAGCCTTGTTCTGATGAGAGAAAAGCAGCTATCTCCTACGCTAACTCAGGACGAACACATAGTCCTGAAACTAAGAAACAAATCGGAGACACTCAGCGGGGCCGAAAGCGAGCTGAGGAAGCAGTTGAAAAGATGAAAGAAACTCTTCGTAAGAAGTCTAAAGCAGTTTCTATTAAAGGTGTAATTTATCCAAGCATCGGAGTAGCGATCGAAGCATTAGGTGTAGATTACAATACCATCAGTAATCGTGTCAGAAGTCAAACTGACGCGTTTAGTGATTGGTTCTTTGTCGAGCAGGCATAAGAGCGAGAAGGGATTTCTCCCTTCTCGCCTATGACCTACTTTTTTTTTCGGTCTTTAACCAACTTTACGTTTGGTCAGTTCCGTCTGGTTGGGTGTCGTCGTCGGTTTTGGGCTCTTGCTCTCCTTCACCCTTGCCTTCTTCATTTTCACCACCTTCCGGGGTTTCACCATTTGCTGCATCATCGTTGCCTCCCGCATTGTCATCAGTTGGAGTATCGACACTAAACGGATCACCACCACCGGCATCGAGACTGAAATCGTCTCCCGTATTGCTGCCGCTGTCATCTGTCGTGTTGTCCGAATTACTGCTGGTCGATTCTGCATCCACACCGCCATGCGCTGTCATGACCGTGTTACTAGCGTCGCGTACTTGCTCGACCTTGATCATGAAGTCAGTGAACGTCTTGGTCAAGTTACCCAAGTGCGTCGTTTGCATATCCCACACGTCAACCATTGGTTTGCCGTCAGCATCAACAGCAGTCAGCTTGGCCAGTTCAGGCAGCACACCGTTTTCATTCATCCACTGACGAATGTAGTACGCTTTGACCACTTCACGCATGGTATTCACTTGGTTAGCAATGTCGCCACCTGTGTCAGTCGTGAAGAACTTGTCGCTGATGATCGCTTCGAGGAACGCGTCGAGTGCTTTGGTGTACGTCTCGAGCGCAGTCAGTTGGTTCTCCAGCGTGACCGAATTAGGACGTGGCAATTCCACCGTGAAGTTCATGATGAATTCGCTCAAGAGCTGGTCGACCGCGTAACGCTTTGCAGCGTCCAGTTGGTGCTGAGCATCTTTGTCCGCTTTACCAGCACGCACCGCTTCGATGATGTTTTTGCCTTCCTCAGTCTCTTCCATCTTAAGACGGTCGAAGTTGTTAATGAGGATGTCACGCAGATCATTGATGAGGTGTTCGGAATTCATCATGCACTTACGCATGTGATCCGACAAGAGTGGACAGAACTGCTCCTGGATCGTCATGACGCGTTTGGACAGAAGGATGTTGTTCGTCACAACCGAAGTAGCAAATTCGGCCTGGAACGTTGCATCGACCGTCTCTGGCGACAGACCTGTGGACATGATGGCTCGCTTACGCAAGTTCTCTTCCAAGTCAGTATCTGGCTTGGTGTAGTTATCGTTCTTTTGCTCGAACGACACAGCAACGTCCGGCAGACCAGGGTGGCCTTCGTAGACGAACTCGAAACCAGCACGCTGCAAGAAGTCCGTAATGTCCGTTGGGCTATTAACACCCAGTGGGAAATACTGCTGACGGGCACGGATGATTTCGTGCTGCATGATTTCAAGCGTCTTTTGTGGGTTCGGGTCCGACTCATCGAGTTTCAAACGCACATTGGTACGACCAACCGAATTCTTCACCGAAGCCATGACGTTTGCGAACATCAGCATGGTGCGCAGACTGTTCAGAATCTTCATGTCTTCCATGAGCGACTTACCGATACCGTCTTCCGTATAACGGAAAGCGAAGTACGTCATGAGTTCAGCTGGGATGAACAGCATTTGGGTATGTTGCTTAGCGAGCGAACGGGCCAGCATGATGCGGTAGACTTCATCACGCTTTGCCAGTGCTACGCCATTACCATACACGCCGTTACGCAGACGGGCCAAGAGTTCTTGCTCGACCATGTCGCCGTAGATGCGGGCAGTGTAATCGAGGTGCTCACGGTTGTTCGTATCAAAGCCATTCATCATGCCTTTAACGCGACCCAGCATCGCTGATGGGAAGCTGCCGTTGGTGTTCAGACGCTGCGCCATCTCTTGATAGTAGTCAGCGTTTTCCGACATCGACACAGGGTGACCGTCAGCATCGATCAACAGGTAAGCGCCCACTTGCTGCTCAGGACAACCCGGCACGTACGCAGGAATCACCGCTTCCGGTGGAACGTGCATGATGAGTGGGTTACCCACAGTGCGGCGGTTAAGCTGCTCTTGCGTTTTGAGCGTATTGATCGGCTTGTAGTTATAGTTGCGCTCTTTATAGAGTAGACCAGCCATTTGGCGATCATTCATTGGCTGCATCGTTTTCTTTTGCTGCAACGGCGAGAACGATTCCAAAGCGCGCGTACCGACAACTTCCATGATGCGTTGCTCACGGATCTTTTGGTTCACTTGTGGGAACTTGAGCAAGTCGAAGTTATCGGTCACGGTAATGAACGTTTCGACCTTCTTCTTAAATTCCCCTTCCAGTGCCATTGCGCCATCGACCGATTGTGGAACCGCGTAGTCAGCAAACGACTCCATGGCAAAGCCCGGTGCATTGCGGTGCTTGGTTGGTACTGGTTTCACAGCTGGACCCAACAGACCCAAAGACCGAACCGAGCCGTCTTCGTGAATCGAATCTTGCATCGACTCGAACGAGACGCGCTTTTGACCGTTGATGACTTCGTCGATGGACGACTCTGGAATGACAAGCACAGGGTAGCTGCCGTCTTCAAACAGAATCGAGCGCAGCATTTTCGAGAGCAGCGGCTTTATTTTATAGTCCTGCTCGAAATACGCCTTCGCCCGGTTAATCAGTGCGCCACTGACATCGGGTGCCATTAAGCCTTCTGTGACCGAATATGTCAGTTCGGTTTCCATCATGTCTTTTGGCGAAAGAATCGAGCTTACCAAAATCTGCGCCGACAGTTCCATGTCAGGCAAGAGCTGCATGACCGTCTTAGCATCCATCGAGCTTTGCGCGGTACGCTGGGAGATTTGCTTGAACGCTTGCGTGTTCGGTGGTGTCGTTTCGCGATTACCATTGTTATCGTAACGCTGCACTTCCCGATCGGGAACGAGCTTACTGATTGCTGCGAGCAGTTCGGGGTTCTCACGAACAAGCGGCATCACGGGGAAACTCTTGCCGGTGCCTGCTTGACTTACTGCGCGCTTAAATTCTTTCGATGCCATACCAACCTCATTTTAAATTGGGGATAGTTGTGTCCAACAATCACTATTTGCTGTACAGAGAAAAGGTGCTTCAGCTGGCTGAAACCATCGTGATTCATTCGGTGGAGTCAGCGGAAGCTTTGAATAATTATATCGCCATTCAGCACGGGGCTGATGTCGTGGGGACGTCTGATAAGACGACCTGGAAATACTACCGCAATCTTGCAGGCATGTACCATACGATCGATCAACCCATGCGGGTTGTTTCGATGGACACCTTGGAGACGATTCTGTTTTCCAAAGAGAGTCTGGCTATTCACCGTGCTACGGCAAGAGCGTACGCGTATGGGACACGCCAATATCGTGAACTGGTCTCGCAATACCCAGACCAAGAAAATCTGATCCTGGGCATCTTGTACCCGATCGATATCGAGAAAGCCATTACTGCCGCTGACCGGGAAATCCTCGGGTATCCACCAGGGCTTGTTGAAGTCAATGAATACAGCTTGATTGCCAACTTGCAAAAGTGGATCAATGGCTACACGGGTCGTTGGTACAATCGTCAGTTTGGATTAAGTGACGACCTGTATCCGGCAACCTCGTTTGGCATCATGTTTTTGTTCATGGTCAAGGAAATCTTGAACTTGCGCAAAGCAGCGTGCAAAACGCCTGAAGCCCACAGCTTTCATGTCCGTCAATATCTGGCCAGTCATGGTTTGCTTGACGCGTACTTAGATTCGATGACCAAGAAGCAAGCCCTGTTCTTTTACCGGAACATCGCTTACATCGAGCGCAATGTCGGCAAACAAGAAATCTTCGAGTGGCTCGTCGAACATATCATGACCGAGAGGTACTTGCCTTTGGGTGAGTTCACTATGCGGCACGATTTATCCAACCAGCCGGACGAATTGTATCCAACGCTGTTCTTTAAAAAGACACCGCTGAACTTGGGGTACTCGTCCGATGGGCAAGACCGGGTGAACTTGCAGCAAATGCTCAACAAGCAAGACCGGATGGCACGCGACAACATTCTGTACAAGAGTGACGTTTTGCCTGTCATTAAAGAGACGATGGAAAACTCGTCAAACAACGTGATGGCAACGAAGGTGCTCGAGTCGTCAGTGGTGGACATGAGTAATAGTTCACCCTATTCGATGGAAGACATTTTGCTCAACCATTGGATCTGGCTTGCCACCCAAGACAAGTACACTGCTATTGTGGGGGTGAACAATCCTGCCACGGGTGAACGCATGGCGTTGTCTGCAAAAGAAGCCTACACGTTCTTGTGGTACGCCTATTGTAAGTCAATCGGTATTGAGCTTGACTTTGTACCGAAGGTCTTGGCAAAACGCGTACAGCGCCTGCCAGCGGTTCGCAGTAGTGTAGCACGCGTGGCTAGTAACGAACCAGTAGCAGGTTCGAAAGAAGACTTGCGTAGTGTGGTTAGTTCACGCATTACCGATAGCGTGATTGAACAAGCGCTCTCGATGCAACCACAGATCGACACAGTCATCTCAACGGCAGGCTTTTACGAATTGTGTCAGCAAATCTTCAACGCAGCCCAAATGCAGCGTGGTTTGATTTCCTCGCAAGAGCATGCAGTCAAGCGCGGGATGGTCCACACAATGGTTTCGCGGATCTATAGCGACTCAGTGTGCGACTTGGAGGAAGAAGGCACGACGTACGATAGCTGGTTCTCCTCACGCAACATCGACATCGCTGCAATGAGCCGGGATGATTTGGCGGTCGTCTACCAAGACATCGTTCGTGAAGCCACGGGCGCTGCACTTAACGACAAGAGTTCACTCAAAGACTTACAAGCTGCCATGGTGCGCATGCTCACGCAACTGTCGAGTTACAGTGTGCAGATCATCGCTGAAATTAATAGCAGCAACATTCGTCAAACTGATTGGACCGTGGTGCGTGTGGGTGATGTGGACGGCAAAGGCTCGATGCTGCGTACTGCGCCAGACATGACTGTCGGCGTACAAAGTGCAAAAGCTGGTGGTTCGCAAGAAGTGCAATTGCAGATGGGTGGTTGTGAGTTGCAAACGGAAGTTAAGGTTACTGGCAAGGTTGTAGCTTCGCTTCCGATTAACGTCAAACCAATGCTCAACAAGAACACGGCGACACGTTACCACGTCTATCACCGCTTAACACGAATTTGCATCAAGCCCCAAAACAAGTTGGTGGCAAACGACCAAGGCATCATTCCCGTCATGGGAATTGAGCATTACTTAAACTTGACTTCCGAACAGCAACGCCGGATGGGAGACATGTACAGTAACGGTTACAAGCCACTATCGTAAGGTTGTTTTTTAAATGTATGTTGGGTAAGGACAATCTTACCTAGCATGCCCAATACTGTGACTATGCTAACTTAATAGTTAGCTCTTGATAATACAAAGGGAAGTTTCATGGACAACATTAACCGGACCATCTTCGGTAGCCATCTGCAAACGTGCTTGCTGATGAAGCTCGCTTACGAGGTTCTCGCCAATTCGACGCTCAATGAGCGCTTCAGTATCCAACAAGGCGTCATGCCTGCCAAGGGTGAATTGCCTGACTTTGGTTACTTCGTGATCGGCAATGGCGGCCACAAGTTCACCATGACTGCAAGTGGTCGCAGCAAGCCTGAACCAATCCAGCACTTGGGTACGGATGCTTCGTGCTTTGAGCCGCTGCCATTCGTGCTGCGCGAAGCTGCCAACGACCTCTCGCCTGAAGAGCGTGCCAAGTACGGCCTGCGTCGTAGCGAGATCCATGGTGGTCGTCCGTACTTTGCGTACTACGCACGCCGGATCGACAAGAGTAACATCAAAGCGATCCCGCAAGTCATCACGGTGCGCGATGGTGTTGAGTCGGTCAAGCCGTTCGTGCCAACGAGCGAGAACTTGAATCCAGTGCCACAGAACCTGTCGCCAACCGGTGTCAATACCGTCAAGGGTGACAACGTGAGCGTCTCGGCCAAGATGGCCTTGATTCTGAGCGAGAGTGAGATCAACGAAATCAAGAACGCCTGCAAGGTGCTCTTTGACGACGAAGAACTCGCAATCATCTCGGAAGTCGGTCTGGTCTCGGGTGTGGACAAGTGGGTTACTTCCCCTGGTCCGAACAACTCGACGATCAACCAAAACGAAATCATCGCCGCGCAGATCATCTCGTTCGTGCTGGCGTTTTATCCACTGGTGTACCTCAACAAAGAGTGCGAAATCTTGCTCGATGTGGGTGCCACGGAACCATTGTTTAATCTGGAGTAATCCCATGCTAGTGATGCCGCATGGGTCTTCGAACATCGTGACAATCATCGGCATCGATCCGGGTAGCTTTAACATGGGCGTAGCAGTTATCTTCTTTAATGTCGATACGCTTGAGATTGTAGCTACCCGTGCATGGACACTGTCTGGCGTGAAGCTAGGCCGTAAGCAAAGCTGGATCACTGATACCCATGGTGATCTTGAAGGACGCATTACCGGGATGGGGGAAACCTTGCTCGAGATTTTGCAACACTTCCAGCCAGTGCTCGTGTGTTCTGAGTCACCCTTTATTAGCAAGAAGTTTCCGCAAGCCGGACTCGTCTTGACAAGGGTGGTCTCTGCAATTCGACAAGCCGTGCAACGTTACGATATCTGGAAGACCCTCGATATTATCGATCCGCCTTCAGTAAAGAACGCGGTTGGTGCTGCGGGTAATGCACCGAAAGAAGTCATGAAAGAAAAAGTAATGCAACTTCCTATTTTCTACGATGGGAACACGCCAATGCATTTACTCGATGAACACTCCATTGACGCGATCGCTGTGGCGTATGGTCGTCTTCAAAATTGGTTGAGGGATTTATGCTTAAAAAACTGAACGGAGTCAACGCCCAATTGGGTATTTTCTTCTTTGTGGTCTCGATTGTTTTGTTCCTGTACTTTCGCTACGAAGGCAAGAACGACACGATCGACGTGCTCAAGAACACGGTCGTGACACAACGCGTGGAAAACGTGACTGCGAAAAAGGTCATCACTGACCAAACGCAAAGCGCTGCCATTAGCGAAGAGGTCGTGGCCAAAGCGCATGCTGAATCGACTGCACTGCAACAAAAGGGTAACAGTATCGCTAAGCGTACGGACGAAAAGGTCGCGCTGATCGAGAAGACCTACGAAGCTTTACCGGCCACGCCTGCCAATGTGCAAGCGAAGGAAACGGAAAAGTACACCACCATTGCCAGCAGCATGTGGGAAACTTACTGCGCTGCGGCGCCAGAGTCGGAACAGTGTATTGGTAAAACCTTCTAGTCTTGATGGCTAGTATTTTAAAGAGAGAAAATCATGTTCCTCACCCGAATCATGAGCGCCGTTTGTTTGACCTTGATGCTTGGTGCTTGCGCTACGACCCAGCCAGTGGTTGTGCACAACACAGCTACCATCTTGCCAGAGGACGTGCAGTTGCAAGACTGTCCTGTGGAGCCGCCTCCTGAAGAGAAGGCGTTTCTGGCAATGGACAAAGACGAGAAGATCGTTACCCTGTCCAAAGCGTACAAGAGCCAAACGCTCAACGTGGGCGAATGTAACATCGACAAACGCAACTTGCGGTTGTGGAAGAAAAAGCAGCTTGACCGTGTTGGAAGGAATGGGAAATGAATCTCGCCCATGCCATCCTCAAGGGTATTGCCAATGAGCGCTCCCTTGACGGTCACTTCCATGTCGCATCACCCTTGCGCGATTTGGTCGAGCAATACAACAAGCTGGCCATGCACGACGATAGTGCGGTAAAGATCACTGCGCTGTCAACCGGTTCGCAATTGAAAGCTGCGATTACGGCGATGGACCCAGAAGTACAAGTGACGCTCTTGCACAAGTACAGCAAAGCGACGCGTAACCTCGATACGCCAAGCGAGTACCGGGAAGATCCTGCCAAACAAGAGCTGCGTCAAATGCGCATGTTCATGTTCAAGGCGTGCGTCTTTGTAATTGGCGTGCTGTTTTGCGTCACGGTCGGCGTGTCAATGTCTGTGGCTGCCAAGACCGGCACCATCCCCAACCAGAACGTCTTTTCGACGCTCATTTCCACCGCTGGTGAAATCCTTAAGGTGATCTTAAGTGGCGGTAAATAAGGAGTTAGTATGCGTAAGCTTTTGCGATTCGCACTAGAAGAACGCAACGACGGTGCGGCGCAAGTGGAATGTGAACACACGTTCTACGGACGACTCGAGAACTTCGAGGAACTCAAGCGCGCTGTGGCCAAGGAACATCAGGAGCAATGGGAAGTACGTCTTCCTAAGACTGACGCCAATGGCGGTGCTGGCCGCATCCGTGTACGCAAGACCATCGAGTCAAACAAAAACCCAGAATACGTATTGACCTGTAAGACCAAGGTTGGTACAGACGGGGATGAGATGGAAGTGCCAGTGCCAACTACGGAAGGCATGTTCGAACAATTCAAGCTCATGGCTGAACAAGGGATGATCAAAGATCGTTTCATGTTCCAAGTCGAAGGCATGGATTTGGTGTGGGAAATCGATTTGTTTTATTTGCCGGGTCAAGAAGTTGGTTCTGGGCAATACTACGAATGGTGCAAGATCGATCTGGAAGTGGCTAACCGGACCGACCCAATCCCTCCACTGCCGTTTCATTTCGCTGAACTCATCACAGCGCCTGAAGGGCGTCGTACGGAAGCGGAAGAGCAACGCGTGCGTGGTTTGTACGATACAGTCTTTGTCACGAAGAACGTGCATGTCAAAACCTAACGGTCATATCCCCTGCCCTTAACTGGGCAGGGGTTTATGCCGCATTGTAAATTGTTTCAACCATATATTCCCTAATAGTAATACTTGGAGTATTCTTACCTCCGTGACAACATTACATGTAGTCATAAGCGTCAAAGCAACCCAATCGAAGTCAGTGTATCAATGGAGGCAAGTCAACCCGTCTACGCTCAGTGAACCGATGGAAAATAGTCACCCTATTTCTGCAAGTGGGTCATGGAAAAAATAGTCCACCACACCCTTTAACGTACCAATGGATGTAAGTTACCCAGCTGGAGAAGTGTACCATATATCGAAAAGACACCCAATCATGGAGAGTGAATCTTGGCAAGCAAGACACCCCGAAACTCAGCAGTGCGTCGTAGAATACAAGCCACCCATGCACTTGTAACGAACCATCCCCAGTCAGACACCCGACAAGAAAGAGTAAATCATTAAGAGGTAGTTCACCCATTTTAATTCAGTGCGCCATCAAAGCGAAGTCACCCATTGACATTAAACGCATCGTAAGATTATAGCCACCCAGTTAGTTCAAGTGTATCAAAAAAGTCGAGTCACCCTTATGGGTAAAGTGCGTCAATAGAAATGATTCACCCAGTGCCAATGTTCGTATCGTAGTAGGTAAGTCACCCAGTAAGTACAAGTGAATCAACAATGCAGAGACACCCAGTGGTTGCAAGTGAGCCAGTGACCACAGAATCACCCTAGTTACCTTAGCGAATCGAGACGGAAGAGTCACCCAGTCTTGAGGAGTGTATCGATAAAGCAAAGTTACCCTCTCCGGGTAGTGCGTCAACAACACACAATTCACCCATGTAACCTGAACGTACCACTAGATGAGAGTCATCCATGTAATTGCAGTGAGCCAGTTGTAGGTTTGTCACCCAAAGCAGTTCGGCGTATCAATGATAAGTAGACACCCGTGACCAGGTAAGTGAATCAATGAGCAAAAAATCACCCATTTGGATTTAGTGAATCAATGAGCAAAATTCTTCCGTACGTTCGCAGTGAACCAATAGAATGGAGCCACCCATCAGGGCTAAGTAAATCATTGAGAAAGAGTCACCCAAGTTCTTGCAGTGCACCATCAGCCTTCAGTCACCCATTTCAAAATAGTGAACCAATAGACATGAGACAACCAGCAATCTCGCAGTGTATCATGAGAGGGTAGTCACCCGACCGGCCGAAGTACATCTTCATCAGCGTGTCACCCACAACTACGAAGTTTATCATCCCACTTTAGTCACCCAAATAGTCCTAGTGAATCGATGTTGATATAGTCACCCCATGGCAAATAGTGCATCAATGAAAAAGTAGTCACCCAGTCCAAGGTAGTGCATCAGTAGTACCGAGTCAACCAGCCGTAGCGAGTGTATCAAGTGAATTAATAAACCCAATTTCTTCTAGTGAATCAATGACAGTGAATTCATCCGAAAACCTCCAGTGTATCGTCAGGTAGAAATCACCCAGCAATTAGTAGTGTATCGATGAGTGGTAGTCACCCAACCATTGGCAAGTGTATCAACAAATGGCAGTCACCCATCTTCAACGAGTGCATCGAAGAAAGAGAGTCATCCCGTTGCGATGAATGAATCAATGTAATAAATGCACCCAGCCATCGTAGTGAGTCACGTAAAGAAAGTCACCCTTCCAGCTTCAACGAATCAACAGAAGTTAATCCACCCAAAGCAAACGAGTAAATCGTAACATCAGAGTCATCCGTTTAGAGACAGTGTATCAATGATAAAAAGTCACCCATTTTTAGGAAGTGCATCAAGTACCACAAGCCACCCAGCCAGCTTTAGTGAATCAAAAGAAAACCGTAGTCACCCAGTGAAAGCAAGTGTATCAGCAGAAGATAAAGACGCCCCTAGACAGCAAGTGAATCAACAGAAGATAAAGTCACCCATAGGCAGCAAGTAAATCAACGGATTCCAGTCAACCTTGAGATAGAAGTGTATCACGCAACACAATTTACCCAACCTGCATCAGTGTATCAAAGGAAATAATCCACCCATTTCTCCAAAGTAAATCGTAGAACATTAGTACACCCAAGATTGACAAGTACGTCTATAATCGCAAAGCACCCATTTTTCTGCTTAGCGCATAACACAAAAATATACAAACAAGGAAACAACATCATGAACCAAGCAACTCTCATCGCCAACGACAACAACATGATCAAAACCCTCGTGCGCGGTGCGTACGACGTGCAAAAGCTGCGCGTGCAAATGGGTAACCGTGTGGCTGGTAACTTCCGCGCCAAGCTCGGCATGACCCCTGACGGCATGAGCGAAGACGACCTGGAAAAAGAACAAAAGAAAGTCCTGGACGTTCTGCGCGCTTCGTACGTTCGCATCACCGACGGCATCATCGCTGAAGGTGGCGGGATCGAAGGCGGCAAGCTGCCAACAGCCAAGAAGTTCGTGGGTGATGAAATCATCAGCACCTACACCGAACTCGTTCTCGTCGAACAATACATGAGCTTGCTCGGCAATGAAGAGAAGCACTTCCAACATCTGGGTAAAGTGTTGGCAGGCATTCCGATTTACGATCAGTTCCTGTCGAAAGTACGTGGCTGCGGCACCGCCATGGCAGGCGTGATTCTGTCGGAGATCAACATCCACCGCGCCGAGTACGTCTCGAGCCTGTGGGCTTACGCTGGCCTGGACGCTGTCTACGTGGCTGAGTACACCGACGACAAGAACAAGGTGCACCAGATCCCAGCGTGGAAGGTCGATGCGCACTACGATGCCGGCAACACTGACGACTTCCTGGCTGAAGGCAAGTACCCAATCACCATGACCTCGGTTGGTCGTTCGCGTCGTGAAGTGTGTCTGGTTGACCGCGAGTACACCACCCGTGAAGGTGACACTGCAACGCGCAAATCGATCACGTACAACCCGTTCCTCAAGACCAAACTGATCGGCGTGCTGGCAACGTCGTTCCTGCGTTCGGGCGGTACGGTGCTGGTCAACGGCGATCGTCTGGGTGCTGCTAAGCGGGCTCTTCTGGCCAAGGAACACGGCTACACGGGTGAGAAGGACGAAGATCAGCAAAACGCCTTCCTGCGCTCGAAAGGTTTTACTGTGGAAGTGGACCGTAGCGAATACGCTGCTGCCTACTACAACTACAAGAACCGCATCGAGAACGATCCACGTCACGCAAGCAAGACCGACGGCCACCGTCATGCCATGGCGCTGCGCTTTGCAGTCAAGCGTTTCCTGGCTGACCTGTACCGTCACTGGCGTCCACTGGAAGGCTTGGCAGTTGCACCAGAATACTCGGAAGCCAAGCTGGGTAAAGTGCACGGCAAAGCTTAAGCAACAATCCAAGAGGGGGAGAGCAATCTCCCTCTTTTTATTTCTCTTACAATAAACAAGGAAAAAAACAATCATGAGCAACAAACAAGCACAATTGAAAAGCACGTCGCTTAGCACCGTCCTGTCGGTGATCTTCGGCGTGGGTAACGTCATCAAAGCAGTGATCGATGATAACAACACCATCACCTTCACCGACCAAGGCGAAAACAAGACCAACAACATCTGGAGCGGTCCAGTACCTGACGGCGTGGTGATGTACGGTCCTGGTCAATACAAGATCACGATCCATGAAGGCTCGTTCGATTACGAGCTGATCGAGACGATCACCCCGGCCCAGTTCCAAATGACTGTCGACGAAGCACTGGGCAACCCAACCAACAACGGCGCCCTGACGGTGATCTTTCGCCACCTGCTCAAAGACAACGGCATTACCGAAGCCGTTGTGAAAGAGCGGGTTGAAGAACTGCTCAAGAAGCATCCCATCAAGGATCTGTCGCCAGAACAAGGACTCGAGTACGTCACCAAGCGTCTGGCGGGCGAGTCGCTGAACTGGGAAGACTTCACGGTCGGCATGGGCGTGCTGGGCGTTACCAACGTTACGATCGCAGTGCGTTAATTACGGAAGGGGGATTTGTCTCCCTTCTTTTTTTTTATTAGGGACTATCATGAATCAAGCAGAAAAATTCATCGCAGACATTCGTCAGCTTTCACCGAGTGAGAGTTTGCCGGAAGAGCATGAAGGGATCGATCCGAAACACAAGATCGACATGAAAGCATGTGGTGCGGAACTTGTTCTTCGCTACAAGGAAGAAAGTCCAGCAGTTACTGAGCACTGTGAGCTGTGGCAATTTTCTGACAAATCACTCGTACTGTCCCGAGACGATAATTCAGACATCCTCGGGTCGCACTGGAAAACCTACAAGGTGGTTGGTCGCAACGACGAATACCCACAACGGGAACGTCCAGTTGTCTTCGCAGGGCAAGACGCTAAATAAACAGCATAAGGCCGGGGAAGTTCCCCGGCTGTTATGATCTCTTTTTTTTTTGCCTCTAGGAAACGTTCACAGCCTCTGTACGGGGTTTGACTATAAGAGACACAGATAGTTTCATTCCACACGGAAAGAGTCGCCAGTAAGCTTTTACGGGCCTTACTGATGGTATAGTCAAAATGTTGTATTCAAAACAATTATAACCATATATTCCATCCTTGAGCATAAGCAAGTAAGCTTACGCTAACCCCCTTTACCTAGGAGACTTACATGAGTGCAATTTTGGCAGCCCAGAACTTTAACGAACAATTCGATTCGATCAAGAACGAAGTGACCTATAACACCAATTGGCCAAACGGTACTGGCTACTACGATTTCGCCATCTCAGGTGAATTCGCCGTTGAACTGGACCCTGGTCGCTTGGCCAAGTGCTTGACGCCAAACAACCGCAAGATGATCTTTGTCGGCACGCGGTTTGGCACGATGGTTGTCTTCGAGCGTTTTAGCGAAGGCGCCAATGGCGTGTACGTCAAGAACATACCAAAGAAGTTGTCGCAACTGAACCTCGTGGAAGATGGGGGTGCAACAACTGCCTGGGATATGGCGCGCATCATCGGTAGCAAATGGGATTACAAACCGACCAATATCGGCACGCTCATCGAAGCAATCATCGAAGCTGCTGCAACGAACGGTATTGAAGAATCCGATCTGAACTAAACCAATCTGATTCGGGTAGAATAGACTACCCGATTTAACGCTTCGTCTACAACAAGGAATAGACAATCATGGCAACCAAAGCACCTACCCTCAAACTGTCGATCAACAAAGAAGATCACATCGATCTGGCAATCTGGAAACTCATGGCCGATCGCACGGGTCGTACGGCAACTGACATTGCTGACGCTTTGCACAAATACGGCTTTGCCCGTGAACTCGCTGTTAGCCGCGCAAAAGCCTTGATGCGCCGCCAGTGGTTCGAACGCAAAGAAGGAAAAGGCGGCACCAAATACGTCCTCAAAGGAAGCGTGCCCATGCCAAAACCAAACAACATCGTCGCTGACGAGAACTTCATGCCAACGGCTGACGAACTGAGCCAGGCACCGGTGATGGAAGAACGTAACCCACTGCTGAACATCAACGCTGAACCGGAAGACTACAAGGCAGGTCTGGATAACCTGCTCGGTGGTTTGATGTCGGGAGCGCCGGTCAATTTGTACGGTGAACAAAACAACTACAAAGTGTTCCCAAACATCGGTGACGCTATCTCGGAAGAGCCGGCGGCAGCTGTGGTGGAAGGCAATCGTCTGGAACACAAGATCGATCCAGAAGAAGGTGTGCTCACCTGCATCTGGAAAACGATGGTGGACTTCCAAGAGTACACGATTCCCGACATCGTGATGCTGCTCGAAGCAATTGGTGTCAAACCGTCGACAACGCGCCTGAAGTTTTCGGAAGCTGACAAGCTCGGCTGGTTCGGCATGCGTACTGAAAAGGTCAACGGTCGCAACACCAACTACTACGTGATGCATGCTCGCATCATGATGCCGATCGAAGACAAACCCTATCGCCCACGCGAGAGCAAACAAGGAAAAGACATGAAACAAGAAAACAAGCAAGCTGACCTCGTCGACCAAGCCAGCACCCAAGACGACGGCGTGCATCTGGCGCAAGCGGTGTGGGACACCATCATCGAAAACCCGAACCAAACTACGTCGGTCATTTGCGCCAAGGTCGAAGAAAAGACTGGTATCTCGGCGGCAAGCGCTCGCGGCATGATCCTTGACATGGCGCCGAAGTACCTGAAATTTAACCAAGCTGCTGCTGGTGAAGCATCGACTTGGTTCATCGAACTCGGTACGCCATTGCCGGTCGAGTTCGGTGGTAAAGAACCGGGTAGCTATGGCGCCGGCATCAAAAAGGTCGGCCGCTTGACGAATCCAACAGCGCTTGCGATGCTGAGTGAAAAATTCACGCCGGTCCTTTCGAACATTCCGCAAGCTTCGGGTGAGTCGAGTGCCCGGCGTGATCTGATCGCAAGTGGTGTTGAAAAATCACTTGCGGACATCACGACCACCCTTTCTGGAGGTTTGCCCGTTCAATGTGATCTCTCCAACATTCCGCAAGCTTCGGGTGTGCCGGGACCGGATCGTTCGCAAGGCGAAACCGAAATGCGTCTGCCGGGTATGTTTGCCGACATCACTGAGAAGGATGTGTCGGATCTGGAACTCGACCTCTGGACCTACCTTGGGCTCTGGTCGTCCGATACCGAAGAAGGCATGATCTCGGAAATGGTGAAGAAACACTACGACCAAGCCGACGCAATCGTTGTTGTGTCTTCGAACCTGATGTACTTCAAACGCAGTTTCAGCCCGGAGCGCTTGGCGTACATCATTCCTGCTGCGATTGCGCGCTCGACGATCACGAAAGAAAAGATCGCCGCTTTCAAGAACAACTTCCACCGCCAACAACGCGAGCAATTGCTCGACCGCATCAACGTTCCACAACTCGATAACAAGGAAACCACCATGTCCACTACCCAACAGCAACTGCACGACCAAGCCACTGTCCTCATCTGGACCCTGGCACACCAAGGCTACGGCACCTTCCACGCACTGCGCGAGGTTGCCCTTAACACCATCGACAACGTCGAACACATCAACCAAGTGTGGGAAGAAAACAAGAAGTACCTGCACATGAAAAAGCGCGGTGTCGACATCGGCATCATGACGCCGTTTGGCAACCAGAAGGAGCCGATCACGATCGAACAGATCAACGAGTTCCGTGCTCGCTTCGACGAACAACGCAACCCGCTCGATGCGGAAGTGATCAAGAACATCACGCTGCACGATGGTCCGCTGCGCGCCATGTGGTTGCTCATGAGCGACTGCAAGAAACACTTCAGCCATGACGTGTTTGATGCAATGTACCAAATCGGCTTTAGCGACATGAGTGTGAACGCCGGTCGTGAACAGATGATGCGTCTGTATGCCATGGAAGAACACAAAGGCATTGGCGGCCCTGTCTACAAACTCGACGTGCCTGGTGAAATGCCGGAGCCAACCATGCAAATCATCGACGGTATCGACCCACTCAAAGGGTACGACCACGCCATCTGGAAAGCACTCTCGGGCGGCAAGACCTACGTGATGAGTGACCTGGTGAACCTGCTGACCAAGACCGGCCTGAACGCCGACATGGTGCGCGACCGCATGATGCTGCTCGCTGGCGATGCTGGTTATCTGGAAATCGACAACGGCTTTGGCGGCATGACCTTCAAACTCGCAGAAGGCGCGAAGGAACCAAAAGCGGGCGGCAAGGCTGAACCGGTGAAGACGAAGTACCGTGTCAATCCTGATACGGGCTTTAACTACAACCTGTACAAGCTGCTCGAGCAAGGGGCAATGTCGTCGAGGGACGTGATTCAGGCATTTGCAGACAAAGGCTGGAATGCTGACGTCGTGGTTGCTCTCTTGGCCCTGGCCACCAAAGAAGGTTTCACGCGCATGGACGGCACTGCTGGTATGATTCAACTGATGGCTACTACGACCGAGCCGAAGAAACGCGTCGACATCGCTGACGTCAAGGTGGTCGATGGTCTGGCGTACTCGACCTGGCTGCTGCTGTCGGACCGTAACCTTAACACGGTGGAAATCGTGGTCGATGCACTGTCGATGGCTGGTTTCGAAGTGAGCCGGGCGCGTGACTACGTGGTGCAAGAAGTCGAAAAGAAAGACGGCCTGTACGAGACCCTCGAATTTGCAGGGTCCACGGCAATTCGCCTGAAAGCCAATCGTCCTGCACCGGCGAAGGAAGAACCGAAAGAAGAAGAGCGTCGTGGCGCTCCTGCTTCCTCGGGCTTCCACTCGTACGAAGCAAACGCTGCGCAGACCAAGGTGCCAATGCAGCAAGCCGACAACCAAGACGAATCGTTGGTGCAAGTGTCGATCACGGTGGCTGGCATGCGCATGAACGTCGCGCAGCTGGTGCAACTGCGTGATGAACTGCGCGCAGCTGGTTACAACCACACCGCGCCGTGGGCTCGTTCGCAGTCGAACCGCGTCCTGCAGTCGCAGCACAGCATCAACGGCAAGCTCTTTACCGAGAGCGAAGTGCGTCAGCTGGCTGAAGAAGTTTCCATCGCTGTCTCGCCGATGGTGTCGTCAACGGACGTGGAACTGTTGCAGCATGCTGAACTCAAGCGTCGGCTTGCTGAAACGCATCGTCCAGGTGGCCGGGTCAATCTCAACCACTTGCAACACCCGGCGCGCGGCTTTGACAACGGCTACGACTTCGTCTCGGAAATGCAAATGGGGGGTCGTCGGTTTTAATGTAGCGTAAGGCGGGGGAGAGTAACTTCTCCCTCGCTTTATGCTTTTCTTTTTTTAGAAGGTATCATGGAACAAGTGTGTTTTGCAGGCTCGGCAAACTTTGAGCGCGATATTGAAATTGTCTCGGAGATTTTGTTGGGGGCAACCAAGCAGCAAGTAGCCACCAAATACAAATTGAACAAAGACCGTGTCGGCGTTATTGTGGAGAAGTTAGGCGCGACTATGCTGAGCAATTGGCAGACGCGCCATCCTACACAAGTGTATCCGGGCCCGCATGACGACAAGTCCCAACCCGTTGTCGGGCAAATTACTGACATGCGTAAGATCATGTTCTTCTGGGTGCCACGGGTACAAGAACTTCACGCAGACTATACAAAAACGAAAGGAGCATCATGAGTTTGAATTTTAACGACAACCCTTTGACGGACATTCCGCCTAACTACAAGCCTTTTTCTTTCCGGGCTGAATCAGGCATTGATGTCATCACGTTCATCAAGCGCGCTTACCGGCACGTCATTGAAATGAATGAAGGCGAGACGCGTAGTGTCTCGATCACGGCGCTGCGTCTGGAGCAAGACTGGAAGACGGGCGAAGTCGGTGGTGAGTTTTATACGAACTTGACGCTGGAAGTGCTGCGTGAAATTGCGCGTACCGTTGAAGACGGTTACGTGTTGTTCCAGACACTGCGCGCCGTTCCCTTCAAAGACAATTCGCTCGAACGTGACAAGAGCATCCAATAGGAACATTAACCATGTATCACACTTACCGACCCTTCTCGCAAGAAGAACCTTACAACTTGCGTCCTTTCTCGTTTCGTTCTGAAGGACCTGCTGATGCTGTTCAGTTTCTCGGACTGATCGCAAGAAAGATTCAGCTTACGCACTTGAGTGAAGACGAGCGTGTGAAGAAGCTTTACTTCACCGAGCTGTTCATCGAAACCGACACCCGCACTCACGAAAGTGTCGTTGAGTTCCAAAGCAACATGAAGCTCGAAGAGATGCAGAAAATCATCCGCTCGAGCGTGGAGATGAAAGAGTCGCACCAAGAGTACATGGAAGTTGTTCTTCAAACGCTGCGCGAACAACCTGCCCATCTGAACTCGATGGAGCGCGACCGTTCGCTTTAACGGCATAAAGCCAGGGGAAGTTCCCCTGGCTCGTATGACCTCTTTTTTTTTTGCTCGTTTCTAGTCGAGCATGCCTTGGTATTTCTTGGAACGGGATTCCACACGACCAGGGTACTTACTATTGATCATGCAGAATGATTCCCCGTAGCCGGCAACCTTGACATTCGATTGAGCGCACTTGGTTTCAAGGTTACCATACCAGTACTCCGGATCACACTTAGCGTCCATGCGACACAACCGGATGCGTTTGGAAATGCTACCAGCCCCGCCATTGTATTTGGCAGCCTCGCAGGCAAGTGCTTCACGCGGATTGGCCATCTGTACTTCGCAACTACGGTAACCAGCCTTTTGCTTGAGAAGCATTGCACGCAACTGGTATTGTGCGTTGGTGCAGTCTTCCCAGCTCCATTCCTTCAAGGACGGATGCAATCGTTTGGTTTCTTCCAGCGCGTCGAAACGCACCTTGCCGTTCTTGTCGTAGGCGATGGTAAATTGCCCGAAGCCACATCCCCATTCACGGGAGGTCTTCAATTGCGCATTGACCTTCCACAAGCTCTCTTGTTCGACCGAGCCTGCTGCGTGTTCGCGCAGTGGGTGCCATGCCCAGTGGGTGTCGATCTCGTACTTGAGCAAGGGGAGGTATTGCTCGGCTTGATTCGGAAGCTTAACCGAACCTGCTGCTGGCGAACACAGCAGGAACATGGTCAAGATCAGAAACAGCCAGTTAGTCAGACGTTTCACAGCAGCCCCGACATCAAGAGGACAAGGACAATCCGGGTGAGCGTCGTGAGCGTGTTGATCGCATAGACAGCGATGCCGGCGCGGGTATCGTTGTTCATGATTGCCATACACGCAAGCTCTTGAAGATCAACCTTGGGCTGGAACGTAACGCGAATCCAGATCACGGAGATCTCGACCCAGGTCAAGAGCGTCAAGGCGCCCAGGACCATCATGACTTCTGGGAACTGAGAGACGAAATCGCCGTGGTTTTGGCGAGCGTACTCGACCATGAAGTGCATCGCGAAGAAGCCGATGACGGTCAGGGCGAGCAGGACGGCCGAGCGCAGGAACAGACGCTTGGTCATTTCTTTGGTTTTCTTCGAAACGTTTTGCATGATACTTCCTAGTAATGAAATTAAAAGAACCGAGGGAAGCAAATAGTTTCCCTCGGGCACTACATGATTACTACATTTTCATTTACACTCCTGTGGATTCAGAGTACAACTTCACACGGAATCGCACGAACTTGTTGGTGTTACTCTTAGCCCGGATCGTAATTTCCATCTCACCACTCTGTGGGTTGACAGCTGCATTAGATCCAGTATTTGCTTGAGCAAGCCAACCACGGTCCAGAGCATACCAGCCAGAATTACCAGGCGGGATCGGGAAGGAAATAGCACTCAGTGGCGAGTAGTACAGTTCGTAATCAGACGCTTTAGATCCTTGTGGAATCCAGCGACCGCGAGCTGTTGCGCTATTTACACCGTAGCCGTAGAACGTACCGTCAGGATTGATTTCGAAGATAACCGACGCACCGCCATCGCTAACGCCTCTGAAATTCAGATTTTCGTTAGGGTATGGCATCATTGGCGCTGCAATTGGGTCGTATCCGCAATCAACACTGTTGTACTGCAAGACGTCAGGATACTCGCCGTAGTTACCGTCAGCCCGAACAGCAACCAACGTTGTACCGTCACAATAGCGACGCAGTTCCGTACCACGAGGCGTTGGTGCAACATAACCGCAAGACACACTGTTGTATTCGGCCACTTCCACGTAATAGCTACCAGTGCCATCAGCACGACGACGCATCAAGTTAAGACCCTCGCAGAACGTTCCCAGATCCGTACCAGCTGCTGGTGGTGGAATGTAACCGCAATCAGTGCTATTAGGGAATGGACGCTCAGTAAAGAAGCCATCGCCATTTGCAACACGAATAACCAACGTCGTGCCAGAGCAATAGCGCGACAGTTCTACACCAGCATTGGTGAAGTCCATGTACATGCTAATGGCATCGGACCATTCGCTTGTCAAACCGTTGTTGCTATTGTGACGCATCCGCACCAAGTACCACGAACCGTCAATCAGGTCTTGCGTTGTCGTACGAGCAGCAGTTGCACTACCACCTTCAGTCCACTCGCGAATCACACGCGTAGCATCACCGTTCAAGATCTGGTAAGTCTTGGACTTCCAGCTATCGTTCGGGTTCGTACCACTCATGGCAAAGTCGGAATTGGTAAAGAAGATACCGTTACTTGCGTACGAGTCACCATACGAGCGACCCGACTCTGGCGAGATGATCGTTGGCTTGGCCACAAACGGCACAACGTAACCGCAGTAACCAGCGTTTCGTTCAAGCAGCGTTTTGATTTCACCGTAGTTACCATCAGAACGTTTATCGTACTTGTCGTAGCCTTCGCAGAACGTATCGAGCAAGGTGCCCGCTGCTGGCGAATTTGGCCACTCTGCACGGAAGTTGAGCCACTCCGACCATTTCGAGGACGGCAGCTTCATGCCGTTGTGACGCACACGCAGACGATAATCCGTGTGGTTTGTCAACATCGCTGACGGCAAGATGAACTGCTCACTGTTATCGTACACGAAGCCGTTCTTAAACAGCTGCGTACCCAAGTACAGTTCCCACTCAAGGTTATCGAATTGCTCCGAACCGAACGTGATTTGGAATGGCGAGCACATTGCTTTAAACGCACCCAGACGGTCGGTCTGTTGTGTGTTGTTTGGTGTAGCCCACACTGGCGTTTTGATTTCTGCTGGTGCAAAGCCGCACACCGCACTGTACTCTTCTGCCAGAATCCACGTACTACCGTAGTTCCCGTCAGAGACAAGATTGTACAGATCAAAACCTTCGCACTCAGTCTTTAAGACTGTACCGGCAGCAGGTGAGGCAATCTTGGTGGTAAAGGCAATCGAGTTGGACCAACCCGACAGACCCATGTTCACACCCTTGTACTGCACCCGCGCATGGTACATCGTGCCATACGTGAGAGCACCTGAAGGAATCGATACTGCCATTTTGCTGACAGCATCGTTGTAACGTGACCACACAAGTGTACCAGTGCCATTTGGACCCGTCCAGATTTCCCAGTCCGTAGAAGCATGGGTGTCCGTGCCTTTTGTCGCTGCAAAGACAGACGAAGTCAAGCCAGGTTGAAGAGCAGTCTCTGTAGCGCCGTTGACAGGGGCAGTAATACTTGGCTGGCGAATCGCACCTTCAATCGTACTAAAGACCGTTGGGTTCGACCAGTCGGACCATTCGTTCTCAGCATTCATGTAGCGTACTCGCCAGTAGTAGCGCATCACCACACCAAGTGTCGTCGACAAGGTGTATGACAAAACGGGACTATTGATGGTTTCGTTCACCACCAAACTCTTCATGTCTTCCGTACTGGAGACTTGGAACTGGCTGGCTTTGTGAGGCACCCGGTAGATCGAACCATAGTCGTCCGACACGAGCGTCGCTTTAAGCACCACATTCGTTTCGTCCTTGGCAGGCAGGCGATTGACCGGCTGACGCACCTTTGGATAGACGGGCTTTTCATCACGGCGGAAATACTGCGGATGAGGATCGCGCTCTTTGCGGTGAAAGGCAATGGCTGAACGCATCGACAACTGAGCGCGTTCAACCAAGTCAGGGGTGATGAGACCGATGTTCGCTTCGAGATACGCGTAGACACTATCGTAACCGACAGCGCTACCGGCGAGCAAGCTTGCGTTGATGCGGTCAAGTGCTTGCACCACATACTCAAACCCAAAGCGCGTGCCTTTGCCCATCAAGCGCACACTCTCTGGCGTGTCTTCTACACTCCATACTGGCAGTGGCCACGCTGGGTTGCGTTGATCGAAGTTGAAACTATTTAGTACAGCCGCCAGATCATCGTCACTGTTACTGTATTGTGCACCTACACTTTGGTACGAGAGCGTAACGCCACCACTGGCTGGGACATTTTTCAGTACCAGTAAGCCCGCCACGTCCTTGTCAGACAAGCCCGTTGGAATAGCGTGCAGCTCAGTGATGATGTAATCTCGTCCGCGTGAGAGGACTTGTTTCGTTGCGGTATTAACGACACGCATCGAATCGACATAGAAGGGTCCATACACCGGAGCGATGGCAACGACCTTCTTTACAGGAAAACGATGTTCTTCTGCCCGCACCAAGTTAGCTTCACTCGTGCCGGACAGATCAAGCGGATAGGTAACGCTAGGGATTGTCATGCTTACCCTCTCCTTGTGGAAATGAATAAAAAGGGGAGGGCACTGCCCTCCCCAGTATGCCTTACGTTTTTGGAATCAAACGAATAGCACGGATACGCGTTGCCACGTTCTTCGCACCATTGGTTACAGCACCAGTGGACATGTTCACGCGCCGATGGTCAAACACAGGCGTACGAACGTCGTGGTAAGCACCAGGGGTATAACCGACAACTTCAGTGCGGTATTCCGACACCGCGCAGTTCCAGTTCACTTCCCAGTAACCGACGTATTCGCCCCACGGCATTTGCTGACCGTTGGTACTAAAGTGCGACTGTACATCGTTCGGACCTTGTTCGCCACGGGAGCACTTGACAGACGAACTTGGATAAGCCGACTCACCTTGCGGACCTGCACTGTAGCTACGCGGTGAAGCGTACTGGTGCAGATACGAACTGTAAATCGGCGTATCTGGGTCGCTGTAACTATCGTTACGGATGTAGTCGTAGGGCGAGGACGAACCATGCACGACAGCATTCATCGCTTGGGCTGCACCGGTTTTGAAGATCACTGGTGAAGTAGCGCGAGTTGGACCCACGTTAGTGTAGATCGACTGAAGCGCGGCCAGTGAAGGTACTTGCCAGTCGCTAAAGCCACCCAAGGTCAATGCCTTGGCCCAGTTCGCAGCATCACTACCGAACGCTTTGAGGTTGGTGGTATTAAGCACCGAGTCAGCGTCGTTACCGGCCACCTTCGTCGTTGCATTGGCCATCTTCAAGTCCGTCTCACCACCAATCTTCGGTGCGAGAATGATGCCGTACGTAGTGGGACCAACCACCACATCGCCTGCGTAATAACCACCACCATAGCTCTCGCCAATGGTAGTTGGAAACGGCGGGTAGTCCACCAGCAACGAACGATTTGCCGACCAAGCCGACGCACCCACAACTGCACCTTTGTGAGCAACACGCGGGTAGTACGTGGTTTTGTTTGCCAAAATCGTGTGCGGTACTTGGATACTGGTTTTGTTGACCGTGTCGTTGTACGAGCTAAACAGAAGGTTGCCAGTACCATTCTCACCAGACCAGATTTCCCAATCGGTTGAGACGTGGGTGTCAGTCATGCCTTGCACAGCGAACGCTGAACTGGTCATGGTAAAGCCATTGGTGACGACTTTCTGTCCGTTGACCGGTGCGGTGATGGATGGTTGCATCACAAACACAGCGCCGGTATCGAACGACCATGTGGCTGACCACTTCGACTTCTTCTTGTCCACATCGAAGTGACGCATGCGCCAGTAATACGTCGTAGACGCATCCAAGCGTGGCAACTGGTACGACTTGAGATTCGCTCCATTGAGAACCTGGTCCACCACCATTTGACCTGCGAAGTTTGCCTGCTTAGACACCTGCACTTCGATCCCGCCTTGCGAGAGTGCGTACAAGGAATAAAACGGCGACGTCTCCACCGTGATGGCAAGACCTGCGCGTTGCAAGCCATTGGTTGGTGCGATGTTGATTGGCTGACGTACCATCGGGATGATGATGTCGTCCGCTTCTACTTTCGTCAAGTACTGAACGTGTGGATCAGGATGGTCAACGTGCGTCTTCATGACCGCCGTAACCGATTCTGCAATCTTGGCCAGCACTTGTGGCGAGACGAACCCAACAGCCAGATCGATGTACGCATAGAGCGAATCGAGCTTGGCAGCATCGCGCAGCTTCATCGACGAATTGACCCGTTCAAGGGCATTGTAGATGAATTCCCAACCGTACGTATCGCCCACATCGTGCAAGTGGTGGCTAGGTTTAAATTCAGATGGCCAGTCAACGATGTCGTTTTTCGACACAGGACGCTCATCGAGCATCAAGGCAGTTACGAGCTGCTCAATTGCTTTGGCATAGTTACACCAAGGACCACCAGCTGCTTGGTATTGGATGGTAACTTCATCGTGCACGTTCGTATCGGTGATGAGGATGAGTGAACACACTTCCTTACCCGACAGTTCCGTGGGGTCCTCGAGCATTTCCGTGGCAACGAATTGCTTGTTAATGTCGAGCACTTTTTGGGTAGCGGTATCGACAATGCGCAGCGACTCAGTAAAGAAGCCGCCGTGCACTGGAGCGATTGCCCGCACCTTCCGACGGACCATCTGGTGAACCTCCCCTTGGACAAGGTTATTTTGGTTCGTACCAGACAAGTCCTCCGGGTACTTAATAATGACGGGCGCCATAGTTAAAGCTCCTACTAATAAGAGTGAGTGGTCGGCTAGTTGGCCGACCTTGTATTACGCTGCAGAGGTCTTAACGAGTTCTGCACTCACCGTGTATTCGCCCGGATTGGTCGTCGAGAAGACGCCTTTGTCCGTGACCCAGCCTTTGGCTTTGGTGTCGTAACGTGGTTGGGTAGCACCCACAGGGATTTTCTTGCCCGCAGCATGCAGGAAGTACGTCTTGGTGTTCATCAGTGGATTCCTTTCAGGAACGCAGTATCGCCAACAACGGCCAGGTACTGACCCGGAATCGCTGCTTCACGATGGTCGCCCCGGTAAGGGAGCTTAAATGGCGTATTGATCTGCACATCGCCTTCGATGGCAACGACGATGGTTTCGCCGTCAGAATATGCTTCTTGCTGCGCCACGCCAAGTACGCTTTGCGCTTGGATGGTGTAGGTAGCCATGATGTCGATTTGCACCATCTCGTTGTCAACGTTACCGCCCGCAAAGAGCATGGTCGATCCTTGGTAGGGCAGCGTGCTGGCGATCTCACCAACAACAATTGCGCTATACGGATTAGCCGCCTCCACAGCCGTCATGGCGACGTCGCCGTACATCAGTGGACCGACATGGCCTGCGTACAGTTGCAGCGTGCCATCGTCCTCGTTGATGCCTTGGAAGGCAACCACAGCACCTTCGGCCGCAGCAGCTACTGCTACCGAACCTGCCGAGCGACCGAAGTAAGCGCGGGTAAAGACTGGGTGACCTTGTGGCGTGTAGACCGAGCCGTAGACGTAGTCGGTTGCAAAGAGCACACCGATGTTGCCGTTGGACAGTTGGGTCAAGGCCAGACGGTTGGGTTTTTGGTAGTTGTCGAACGGGGCCAGGATGATGTTGTTGCCGTTGATGTCGCCCGAGGCTGCAACGATGTTAAGTTGGAAGCCCGGACCGACACCACCGTAACTACCAACAGCAAAGCCACCTTCTGCCAGACCGAATGCCGTGACGAATGGTGCATCTTCACAGCGTGCGATGTTTTCACCCACTTGGTGACGAGGACGCGTTTCCACGCCGCCGTTACTGTAGAGCTTGAAGAACACCTTACCGTCCACACCGTCGGTTGCGCCGTACACAACAGCAAAGCCTTCGGTCAATGCAGTGACAGCGACGCTTTGTTTGTAGGTGGTGACTTTGTCGAAGAAGTCCACACGACGCATGCCACCAACTGCTTCAGCATTGTCTTTAAAGACTGCGAAGTTGATTTCATGGCGGGACTTGTCGTTAGCGTACACGGCGACCGCATTACCGTTACTCAGGGTAGCGATACTGATCGACGAGGAATCTTCACTCTGCCCGATCAAGGCCGAATCGATCTTCTTGCCTTCTTCATCGAGGACAACAACGTCCACGCAACCGCTCGAACCAGCTTTGATGGCCACAGCAATTTTGCTATTGGCAAAGCCAGCCAGTGCGATTTCAGCATCCGTCGAAGCAAAGCCCAGGTCGGTCTTGCTGATCAGATTGCCTTCGTGCGAATACAGGGCAACTTTGTATTTGGTATCAGCCGTGAAACCGACAGCATAATTGCCATTGGCCAGTGTCACGCTCGACATGGCTTTTTGATCTTGACCTGGCACCGGACTCATGCCCAAAATGAAGGCCGTCTGAGTCTTGCTTTTCTCTTCGATGCGTTGTGCTTGGAACAGGGGACGCGCTTGTGCGCCTGGGGTGTTGGGTTCGAGGACGTAGCGTACTTTGCCGTCTTGACCAACAGCGACGATATCACCTTGCTTGATCGCTTCGCCTGCAACCACTTTGGTAGTCTTCATTCTTTTATCCTAAATAGAAAGACCGACAGCAATGACGCTGCCGGCCGAAGGTATTACAGTTCGTCGATACGGGTATTGACGCGTTGGAACATCAAGTCGATTTCACGCTTGTCGTACGCTCCCACGTCCACCGCTTGGGTGCCGTGTGGATTACGTGCGTTCTTGTGCGCTTCAAAACCATCGACCAAGCTACTGCGAATAGCAGCGGCAATGTCGGTCATCTTGGCAGTCACAGAACTCATACCGACCATGTCTGCCAGATTCCATTCATGGTCAATGACCGGGAACGAATAAGGCATGTCGACAACCACATCCCACGACGTCTTGCGTGGATTGTGCAAACGGTCAGCCAAGATTTGTGCGATCTTCGCTTCGTTCTGGGTCCACACACCACCGACTGTTTGGTAATCGATAGTGATGGTGCCCACGAGTTGCAGATCGAAGAAGCTGATCGAACCGTAAAGGGGATTAGTGCAAGCACGGGACGCGCTGATGAACCAGTGCGAGAATTGGTAGTCCACCCCGAGGACTAGCGTACGGACATTACCTTGCGTATCCTTGTACGTCACCTTGGCGCCGTCAGTAAAGAGCGGTGCCATTTTGGGGACGATAAAGTGAAAGTCGCGGTAATTGGACGAGGTCAGCGCATGCTGTTCGCCCACGATTTTGTTGGTGACCTTCTTACCTGTGGGGTCAAACGGGTAAGACGTAGTCAAGTCGGCCGGCATTTGAGCCCTCCAGAAGTATTCAAATATGTTATAGGCTGAGTCTTTCGACTATATAATTTGCAGTTTTTTGCTTCCAGTAAAGGCAATTTTCCATGTACCAACTCATTTCTGCAATCGCCAAACCACTCGGCGGCGATGGCCACTGGATTAACGTGGAGATCGGTAACGTGCCGATGCATGTTCTTTATTCCACTTATTCCCGCATCTGGGCTATCTTGTCCAACCCATTTCTACCCACGAACGTAGCGCTTGACGTGGAGTTAATTCGGATTGACCACGGCGGTAAATCCACCACCTTTAACGAAGTGCTTGAAAGCATCGGTAGCCACGCGCTGCCAACGACCAAGAAGATTCCTACAATCCAACCACGCTACGCCAAGTACCAAGACTTGTTCCGGGCTGGTTACCAAGTCTCACCGATCCATCCACATTACTCGCTCGATGCACCAGTGCCAGATGCTGACAGAACTTGGCTTCACATCACCCGCCCTGAACTGGATCATCAACTGTTCTACAAGAACTGTTTGGTCAACATCAACGGCTTTTACCATTTGACCGATGCAAGTGATGAAGCGGTGTATGTGGTCGACGGCATGAAGTCGGTTCGCTTGGCGCGTGAAAACCAACTGGGTTTCGTTAGCTTTGCAAGCTTGGGTAACATCAAGCTCGTGCCGATTAAAACGGACATGATCTACAAGCAAACTGATGAACAACTGTTTCGTCACACCGCTTACGTCGACCTGAAAGAAGATCTGGAAGGCAAAACCGTAATGCTCGTGTTGGGTGGTTATCTGCACGCCATCGACAATGCGACCTTTAGCCGGGTTGGCAATTCTTCCTTCATGATCGACTTTGCCAACCTGCCTTTCATCGAGCGGTACTTGGAGTCCAAGCACTTCATCGATCTGTCTTCGATGAATTTGTCGACAACGGATCGCAACAAGAACCAAGTCTCGTTGGATGAACTCATGGGTGACGAAGCGATTACTGCGTACTTGACGCTGTCGCAATCTTTCTTCGTGATTTTGAACCACAACGACATCTTCGCTGAACTCGAACCGATGGAGCCGTCGGTTATCCCGAATCTGTTTGTCACTGATGAAGTGCCTATCTACCCAATGGTAACGGGAGTTGGGCGGACAGCGAACTATTGGAGTAAGTTCGATCACGGTAAGTACGCACTCTTTACCGGGGAGAACTTGCGGGATCGTCCTTTGCACAAAACGATGCACCCAACAGGTTTGCGTTCGGTAACAGACCAACGTGTTCCATCAAAGCCTGTCTACTACGCTAACGCAGCGTTCTTTAAGATCGGCACCGACTTGTCTTAACGGCATAAGCCCCCGGCTAGTAAGGCCGGGGGTCTATGACGCCATGAGCGTTAATTGAGCTTGTCTTGCAGATCCATGAGGGCCGTACGAATGGAAGCGAGGTGGTTGTCGAATTCCTCTTCCTGCATCGCGTCCATCGGACCATGGTCTTTGTCGAGCTTACCTTCTGGGCTGATGTAGTACATGAGCACTTCGGTTCCCGGCAACGATTCGATCATGTAGATGCCGTTGGCAATGAGCAGCAACTGCGTCTCTTTGGTCCGTGCGTTACGGTAGAACCCTTCTGGCCAACTGAGTATCCGGCCAGTTGGCGTACTCATCAAGCATTCCTCAAATTGAGCAAGCTTGGGTCCGGCTTCGATAATGCCAGTGCCGCCATCAATTGCAGTAGGCGACAAGTAAAGACGCAGCAGCGTAGCGAGCTTTTGCTGCCGATCAGTGTGGATTGCTTTGTCCATATCGAGCTGACGCTTAGCCTCGAGTTGGGCGAGCATCTCTTGCATCTCTTCTGGACTTGTACTGGTCACGTCAACCGTGGTGCCAAACTGTTGTTTAACCAACAGCGTCAATTCCTTCAGCTCTTGCTGAAAGAGATCCGCAAACTGGTGTAAGCGGACCATGCGCTGCAGAATTGTCTGTTCGCTCTCTTTCATGTTACTCCTTTTCTAGTATTCGATGGTGACGTGCTGGTTGTATTTCGATTCAGCAGGGGTGGTAATGTTGTTGGGACAGGTTACGCAGATCTCGGCGTTGGTAAAGGAACCGTGGGTGGACTCGTAGTGGGAGATCATGAACAGCTGGGTAAATGGCTTTTGGTCGAGCAAGGATTTGATGACATGCATCGCTTGGGTACGGTGCACTTCGTCAAACGTCTTACCGAATTCATCCATGTACAGTGGCGACTCTTGCAGACCCAAGTAAAACATGGCGGTCACTTTAAACGCCAAGTCCACAATTTCAATCATGCCACTAGAACCCTTAGACACGTCTGAGACCACATTCGATTCCTTATTCACCATGAGGGGGAACTTGTAATCGAGTTCAGCACCAGTACTACCTGCAACACCACAGTCAAGCACCTTTAACGGATACGCCCAGATCTTGCGGATAAGCGTATTCATCTGGCTATTGAATTTGCGGATGAAGCCAAAGAGTCCTTCAGCGATCAATCCGTCCGTGGGGGACAGTTCCACAACCAGTGCCTTGGCCGCTTCTTCTTCAGTTGTCAAGCGCTTGATCTCGTTTTCCAAGCTCACGATCAAAGCACGTTGGGTATTGGCAGCGTTGAGCGTGTCTTGCTTAACAGCGAGCGTGTGGGACAGTTTGTCGATGCAATGGCTAAGCGTTTCACGACGCATCATCTCAACCATGTCAGCGGTGCACTTTTCTGCCCCTACCATTAAATCCTTGATCTTCTTAGACAGCGATTCGGCTTCCATTACTTGCGAGCGATACCGCATGTAGTTACCGATCTTGCCCCGCAATTCTGTCAACGCTGCCGTCATGGTGCTAATCTGTAACGAGCAATCATCGAGCTTGTGCTTGGTGTCAGTCAAATCTGCATCACCGACTTTCTGCGCTGACTCGATCAACTTCATCGTCTCAAGGATACTGTCCTCAATCTTAGCTGCTTGACGCTCCAACTCCAAGTCAGCACGAAACACACCCATCTCAGACAAAGCTTTGCGTGGACTGGTAATGACGTAATCGGACTCGGTCAGGTAATTCCAAAACGGTTGCAAGACGGGCCAGTTACGCACGCAGTTCATGTAGTCGCGGTACATGGTGCTGTACTCTTGGATCTTAACGATCTCTTCGTGTACATCGACCACTTGCTTATCAATCGCCACCATCTCATCTTCCAGCGTTTGGATGTGAGCGTTGTATTCTGCAATGCGACCAGCATCGTATCCGGGACGCCAACTGTGCACACACTTCGGACAGGTAATGGCTTCAGCATCCTTGTGGGATTCCAAATGCGAACGACGAGCAATAATCATCGTTTGCTTTTGCAGCTTTTGTGCCCGCTCATGCTTGAGCTTATCGTGCTGCTCTTGCAGTTCTTGTAAGCGTACCCGCGAATAGCGCTTGTCTTCATTTGAAGGAATCGCACTAAAGACTTCCGTTAAGATGTCTTGCACCGAATTTAATGCACTGATCGCATCACGCGCATTGATGCCTTCGATGTGGAGCTTACGACGCGACAAGACCTCATCGCGTTCTTGCCGTTGCACCCGCATCTTCTCTTGCAGGGACGCCACACCTTCTTTACCAGTACGCTCAAGAATCGCCACCATCTCTTCAAGCTTGGTATGTTCTTGCACCGCTTTGTTAATAAGCGTTTCTTTGGACGTGGCTTCGTGACGCAGTTGGTCTACCAGACTGTCAATGTCTTCGATTGAGGAAAACACAGGGTAAATCAATTCACGCCATTCGTCTCGCTCGACTGGCCGACGTGGGTCAATCGAGTAAGGGTCCGTGACACCGTAAGGCGCCGCTACTTTCAGCCGCACCAAGCGTTGGGACAGGCGATGCAGTTCATCTAAGATACTGCGTTGGTTTTCTTGGTACGTCGAGACAGGTCGGTCAAGTGGTGCTGACTGCGAAATGAGAAGACGCAATTCCTTGGTCGTCTCTTCCACGTCTTTACGAAGCCGCCCTTCTTCTTCAGCGCTAATGATCTTGGCTGTCTCGATAACGATACGCTTTTTGTTGTTACGCAAAGCACCGGTCGTATCGCGACTATAGTCTTTGAGCTTACCGAAGATCGACAAGGCAAAGTCGTAACTGATGTCTGATAAACGCGTGAACCATTCACGACGCTTTGTTGCCCCCATTTGCGTGAAGGTGATTTCATCCGTCAAAAGTTTGTGCACATCAGGAGTGAGGTTAAATTCTTTCTCACACAGCGTCATGAACGCGCCGACCGTGCCACCTGGGTTTTGTTCTTCCCCGTCTTTGACGAACGAGTGGTGTGGGGTCTTTTGTTCAAACGTGGACTTTAAAGCGTAGTCGCTACCCCGGTGTTCTATTTCTATGAATTTCCAGCCATTCTTACGAAAGTCTTCTTTATCAGGAGGAAGTGGGGTGAGCATCTTGACGATCGAACTCTTTCCACTGCCATTGCTGCCCAAAATCAATTGGACGAGTTGCTTAGGGCGAATCACAAAACGCTGAATGCTTTTGGTATTCAGACGATTGCATTCGACCAATTCGAGCGACTTAATCCGCACAGAAAACTCCTAGTAGTCGTTAATCAAAGAATGAGCCGGGCAAGTATTTTTACGAATAAATAAGGTTAGCCATGGATATCTCTAAACTGCGGTTCTATTCTATCGGCACGGTTGCTGAGAATAAACTGCCGGGCAGTAACACGATTGAAGTCGTGGCATTAGAAGTAACGTCGTTTGTGGATGGGGAACTTACCAGTAACGTGGACATGAGTAAGACCAGTGCTACAGACGCCAATGGTGAATCGTACCAGTGTGAAGTAGAAACAACGGTGACGTTGCCCGCTACGTGGTTAGCGATCGGGCAAAGTAACCGCTTAACCGCCCCTGACGTAGAGCGTGGTGCAACGGTGGTACTGTACCGCTTAGGAAATGACGACACCATCTGGTGGACGACACTCCAAAACGACATGCATTTGCGGCGCTTGGAAACGGTGATCTTCGGAATCAAAGCGACCAAGAAACTGGACGAAGAACCTAACGCTAACAACATGTACTGGATTGAATGGTCTTCCCACAAGAAGCTCATTCACTTACACACATCCAAAGCCGATGGTGAATTTTGTACGTACGACTTCCAGATCGATACCAAGAATGGCAAGGTAGCCTGGCAAGACGACGTGGGTAATGAATTTTGCTTTGACTCGAAAGAGCGGCGCATCGAAATGCTCAATGCTGATGGTTCGCACATCGACATGAACAAAACGAAGATCCGCATCTTTGCCAAAGACCAAATCGACATCGAATCGAAAGTCATTAACTTGACAGCCGGTGAGACAATCAACGAGAAATCGAAGACGCACAACGTCGAGTCGACCAAAATCAATATCAAAGCGAGCACCGTGGCAAGCGTGGCAACGTGGAGTCACAAAGGCACGATGGCATCGACCGGTATCATCAAGAGTGATGAAGATGTTAAAGCAGGCGACATCTCCCTTACAAAACACCGTCACACCGGTGTGCGTGGTGGTAGCGACACGAGTGCAGGTCCTGTGGCATAACGTCATAAGCCCCCGGCTCAAGTGGCCGGGGGTGTATGCCGCCATTAGCGGGCAGGAGGCAAACTCCTGATGAACGTTTCCAACTCAGCGATCTTTTCCTGGGCTGATTCGAGTTGTCGTTGGGCTTGCACGTACTTGGTGTAGTCCGTAATTACCACATCGATTTTCGATTGGCGGGCTGACTCGACGATCTTGGCTTGGTCAACGGTAAGCAGGGTTGGCAAAGACAACGCGACAAGCTGCGTAACAGCATCCACACCCAATAGTTCAAGTACATCGTCAGAGATCTTTTGTTTGACCACGGACAAGTCTTGACTATTAGGTAGCGCACCGAGCTTAATGGTGAGCATGAGGGCAGTGTATGGCACACCACCGACTTCTGGGTGACCCAAGATAAAGGTACTTGGCACTTGGACAGCATCGTAGCCTGCCGCTTCGAGTGTGACGATCGTAGCGTTGGTCGATGCATCGCGTGCAAAGTCTTCATCGGTCAATCCATACGGGGTGTAGAACTGTTCTTGCGGATTACCACCACCACCTGTGATCTCCGAGAGCTTACGCAGCGCTGTGCATGCGTAAGACACTTGTGGCACCATGAGCGTATCGAACGGTGCTTTCAGTTGGTAGATTCCCGCCGTACCGTACGTTGGGATGAATTCGCTCATTGCAACACTTCCACCGGCGCGGCTGGTGCGTTGAAGTTCATCTTAGCAGCCACGAGGTAATTGATGTTCTCGTAGCGTGCTGCCAGATAAAGCACACCGTTACGCGTGAGCTTACTCATCTCCAGTGGGATGGACGTGTACTGCCCCATCTTTTCCGCTTCGATCAACATGCGGTGCAAGAGCTTGGCCCAGTTCTGCGTCTTCAAGCTCATACGGCCAAAGTCACTGCTCGTAGTCGAGACAGCAATGTAGTCCGAGAAGATATCGAGCAGCTCGTAGAGTTGGTCACGGTTGTCGACACTACCGATCACTGCCAGAGCAAGCGATTTGAACGGATGGTGCGTCACGTTCAAGTGTTCATCAATATGAGCACCTGGGTAGCTCGAGACGACTTGCTTGATGAGTGCAGGCACGCTCTTCAAGTTAGTCGTTGGCGAGTGTATGCCTGCTTGCAACGTACGCTCAGCAATAGCGTAGTTGCGCCACATTGGCACGATGATGAATTCCGTGCGACGGAACAAGTCCGGCAGGATCTTAATCCACTCTTCCCGCGTGCGGGTGCTGTTGGTGAGCAAGTGCTCGACGATCGCATCGTTGATGTTGTCGATGTTGTCGCCCGCAGCGCCGTAGATCAGAACGTGAAACGGTGCTTGTGCTTTGAGCCGGCTCTCGTACGGATCATGGTAATCGTACGATTCAGCGCGGATGGTCGTCTCTGGATAACCGCCCTTGGCTTCTTGCACAGCGTACATGACGTCGCGGGCAGTGCGGGCCGAGAGCATCTTGACCACATCGTCGCCGACTTTGAAGAATTCTTCGAGGTTGTCCGTTGGGGGAATGACGACAATTTCAAAGCCATCATACTGACGACGAAACGCATCGTCGCATGTCCAGACCTTGATGTAGTTCTCACCAGTGATACCTGGAACATCGCGTGCTTTCCAAGCCACCGATTCAGGCATCCAGTAACCGTTGTTGTCCTCGACCATTTCGCCAAGTTCAAAGCTCTCAGCGCGGTCCGAGAACTTCAGGAGCAAACTGGCGTACAGTTCGTCCGTATAGAGTTCACCAGCCACAGCCAAGCTGCTGTCGTAGATGAACTTCAAGATACCAGCGATATGATCCACCTGCTCCTGGGTCAGTACCGCGTGCTCTGCGTTATTTGCCGTGGTGAAGGTGAACAACTCCATCTCCGCTGACAAGTTTGACTTGTAGATGCCTTTTTCACGGGCATAAGTCAATGCAAGAGTCGAAATTTCACCGAACGCTGCAACTTCACCGAAGGTGTTGTCAGCGAATCGGGAGTGAGGCATGAAGCCTTTAATTACCAACATGATTTCTCCTGCGATACGCACGATACGCTTGACGTAACGGTGCGTTTTCTGTTAGACAATTCGTTTCATTATGGTTATAATGAACCTATAAAATACGTCGGAAAAAGGACTACTATGTCACTTATTAAAATCTTCCTATTCATCTGGCCTTTCATTAAGGAAATGGTGCTGGGTGAAAAATCGATGCGTGAAGCTGCGCGCGATAACAAAATGAAAGTGTTGCTGGCCATTGTGCTCTCGTGCTCTTTGGTGGTGAACATCTTTTCAGTGAACCGGCTGTGGACGCTCTCGCAAGAGTATCTGGATTTGCGTAAGGAGCATGCGCTCTTGGACGGCAAATACAAGAAGATTGCTTCGGGTGAACACAGTCCCCTCAAACCTGTGGCAGCCATTCGACCACCGCAAGTGATTGATGAATCGCCTGACGCACCAGTTACAAAGAAGCCAGCTAAGAAGCACAAATCCAAAAAGACCACTCACACGGAACCGGAGGATATCGACGACATCAATGCTGAACGTATTCGTCAATTGAAACAAGACTTCGAGAAGATTAAACAACGTGAAGAAAGCCACAACAAAACTGTGGCCAGCCATTAATACGAGGAACTGATCATGAAACGACCTTACGCAATTGCTTTGATGATTGTCGCGATGACTTTCATTAGTAGCTGCAATAGCTTTAACCACTACGTGCTGCCAAACACACCCACACCTACCATCATTGCACCAGCGCCTGCGCCAACGCACAATGTTGCTGTGGAGAGCAGTCTGAGTAAGCAGTGCGAGATGTACATCTTGCCTGCTTTCACGGGTACGCCGGATTTGCCGTTTGATGAAATCTTGGCAGCCGATAAGGATAACCCCAAGTCGCTTGACAAGATTAACAGCAAACATATCTCAGAACTGCGTGATTACATTGCGCGGTTTAAGTCCGACATCCGGGCATCGCACAACGAATACTTGCGTCGCTGCTACCGGGATCACGGCATTCGTTACCCTGGCGAGAAGTAACGGCGCTTTTTTACGAGGCTGGCTCATCCTGTAGTTGACACTCATTGGAGAAGATTGCATGGCTCAGGATACCATTTTGCCTACCGAAGTAACACAGGGCATGGTCGCATACACGGACGGCGGCGCACGTCCTACCAATCCCGGTTATGCGGGATCGGGCATTCACGGCTACCTGTATTTGGCTGAACCGCCAAAGAAACCAGCTGGCGTACCGGATCACATCGTGACGATGCGTGGCTACGTTGCCAAGACCGACGCACAAACACAACCGAAAGCGGTGAAAGAAGAACTCGGCATCACGGGCGAGATGGCACCAGCACCGGGTGGCAAAGAACGCCGCAGTTACGACCGTATCATCGAAGTCACGCCAGTGCACTACTTCGACATCTACGCAGCTTACGACGACCCGAAGACGAGCAACAACGCGGCTGAAATGAGTGCGGCGAAGTTCGCCATGCTCCACGCGCTGGACTACGACGTCAAAGAACTGCAAATCCTCTCGGACAGTGAATATACCTGCAAGGGGATGAACGAGTGGGTCAAGGATTGGAAAGGCAACAACTGGCAAAAGGCCAGCGGTGAAATTCCCAAGAACGTCGAACTGTGGAAAGAACTGGAAGAAGTGCGTGAGCGTCTCGTGCAACGGGGCATTCGTGTTCGCTTTAACTGGGTCAAGGCGCACACCAAGATCAGTGACGAACTGTTCCACCTCGGTAACAACATGGCGGACTGCTTGGCCACCATCGGTTGCATTGCTTCGATGCGCCTGCAAGAGTCGCGTGTGGTCAAGAGTGTTCGGGTGGCTGAAGGCTATTGGAAGTACAGTGTCGATAAGCATCCATTCATCTCGCATCGCCGGATGTATTTCAACACGATGCGTGAACACTTGATCCCTGGTGAATACTACCTGGGCGACCATGGCAAGGATGACGACCTGCTCGGTAAGCGCACGAGCGATGGTTCGTTTGCCGTTGTCATGCTCGAACAACCCGATCCTGTTCTTGAAGGTTTGCGGATGTTCCAATCTGATCTGGCAGAAGGCACTGACCAGATTATCTTTGCCCGACTCGATTCACTATACCGGGCAGAGACGCATCGCCAACTGGCAGAATACGGTATGCTCGCTACCGAACAAGCCAACAAGTACCGTCTCGATCTGCGCTGCATTGACAAGGAACCGTTGACCCGTCAGTGCCAGCCAGCCAAGCTTGCCATGCGTGCTGTAGACTCAGTTAGTCTGCTCGCGGCAAAACTGCATCAGTATCTGCGCGGTGACGCAAATGTCATTGTAACGAATCTGACGCCTATACTCTATGAGACCACCGGCAAAGTCAATAAGAAAGGGGAGACCCTAACTGAGATGAAGCTGAAGGCTGAGTACAACGTGGGTTACGCAGCCTTAAATGTCGACGCTTACTACGCTTGCGGTGATGTGAAGGATGAGCTTAAAGCAGCTCCCATCACGCTCACGCTTGGCATTGACATGCTGGATCGGAATTCTCTGAAACGGCTGGAAGATCGCAATCCTAAAGTATCCTTGATTACGTGGCGGGAATCTCCTACGGTTTTCCGTTACGCTACGGTTGTCGAATGTGGCAACGACAAAGGTATTTGGGCGGGCGTGTACTCCAACATGCGTGTGGTCTCGGAAAAAGTAGCGAAGTAACATTCCTTTAACCATTTGTATTGGGCACTCCTCGTAGGGGGTGCTCGCCCCCACAGGAGTATCCATGACTATGTCAGGATTAAGTTGTGCCATCAAGGGTTGCTTTGGCAACTTCTTGGAAAAGCACTTACCCAACCGCACTAAGCGGATGATGTTTATTGCTTCCCTTAGTGCACGTCTCAAAGGAACGGAAACTTTCGATAACATCACGCTGCTCAAACTCAATCAAGTAATGGCGCTGAGCAATACCGAATCAGCGCTGAAGTTGCCAGTCCAGCTAAGTCGCGCAATCTGGCGCGGGAGGTCCTCGTATGAGATCTTCAATGCCGATGTGCAGAAGGAGTCAACCCAACCATCTCGCATCAAAGACATGGCTGTACAGGCCGCTGGCAGCATGCCTGCTTGGCTGCGTTACGACAAAAACGAAGGCATCGAAGACGATGTCGTCCTTTTGCTCAACAACAGCAAAGTTGTTCTCGGGGTCTAAGTCCCTTGCGTCATAAACCCTACCCGTGCCTCACAAGCATCGGGTAGGGTCCTATGCCCGTAAAACGGGAGTTACTTCTTGAACACGCCTTCGAAGTGCTCGATGGTGCGGTTCAGGGAATTGGCAAACGCTTCGACCTTGTAGTAGATGGCCGAGAAGAATTCCAGTTCGGATGCGATCTCGTAAGCACCGGATGCGAGGTTGTCAAACGACTGTGGGGACAGGTCGTCAAATTCACCACGACGCACCATCTCCATGATCTTTTCCAGCAGCAGCGTGCACTCTTCGACTTTCTTGTTGAGCACCTTGCGATCCACGCCATTCATCAGGCGCATCATGTTTTCGCTGTTGGCAAAGATATGCTGCCAGTCGCCATTACGTTCGGTGACTTTACCCAGGGTCGATTCAGCTTCGGTCGAACCCTTTGCGAAACACTTGCCCAGTTTTGCATTGTGCTTTTCGCGCTCAGCAGCCAGTTCCTTGTGCACCTTGCTCGAAGAGAGCGTCGAGAGACGTTGCTCTTTGTTCGTGACGATCTGGCTCAGGAACACCGTGTAGGCGGACATGGGGCCGGACAGGACACGCGAAGCATGCATGACTGCTATTAGCAACTCGCTCGAATACTCGAAGTACGTAGCGTTCATGCCTTCTGGAACATACGCTTTGAGGGCGGAGATTTCCATGTAGGCGTGTTTGCCGAGCGAACGGATGAAGTCGTTTTGCTTGGAGGTCAGTTTGATGCCCGAATCATTCGGGGAGAAATGATTGAAGAAGCCCTTGACTTCTCCGATGAACGAAGGGAAGGACTTGGTCAAGAGCGCTTTGATATCCGCGCCGGACATTGCCTCAAGCGCGAGACGGTCGCGCTGGATACGAAGCGAGTTATTCATGGTAGAATCCAGAGAAATGTTACGTGATGAAAAATACTGCAATGATTGCACAACATAAAATTACTGAGTGGCGAAATTATTTGTAGAGGCCGCATACCGGTCGCCAACTAACAAGGAACTTTAATGAATAAGCCAATACTACAAGGTGACGACAAGTACGACATCTTGCACGACTTCCCGGCCCACTATACTGTCCGCGCCGTGTATGTGAAAGACGTTCGCTCCGAGTCGCATATCCCTGAAGATAAGATCCTCAAAGTCTTCACACGTTTTGAAGCTGACGTCGTTGCAGCAGACGGCAAGGAATACACGATGGTGTTTGACAACCTCGAATTCCTCAAGCACTTCCGTGTGTGGAAAGACAGCTACATCGTTATGTTCCCATTCGGCGACGTTCGCTGCATGGCAGCATCGAGTTTCCAGAAACTGTACGGCACGCCACCTGCGCCCGTTCAAAACCCATAAGACGGAGTACCATCTTGCACATGCCCCAAATTAACCAGCTGCTGCGCCCTGTGCATCAAGCGGCACCTTCTATTAAGATCATGCTCAATGTCGGTGCATGTCTTGATATCCCAACCGGCGTCTTCCTTGAAGGTCCAAATGGCGAACACATCTTAAATGGCGGCTTGGCCCCATTGACCGGCGTGGTCGGCATTGGCAACAACTTCAAGTCCACGCTCATGCACTACATGATGCTCACGGCAATGTCGCGTATGGCAGGTTCGACCGCTTCGACGTATGACACCGAAGTGAACATCCACGAGTGGCACTTGGCTGAGATGATCCGTCGTCAGATCGCCTTCTGCGGTGAAGATGTTCTCCAGACTTCGCGCTGGGTCATTACCGACAAGACGATGTACACCGGCGACGAGTGGTACAAGATGCAGAAGGACTTCCTCGAAAGCAAGATCAAGCACGCTGCCAAGATCGAAGTCATCACGCCATTCTGGAACCGCGATCGTTCGGGTCCAATGAAGATGCCAGTGCCAACGTTCACCGAAGTCGATTCGTTCACTGAGTTCGAAACGTCCGACGTCATCGACATGCAAGAACACGACCTGGGTGACTCGAAAGGCAATACCATCCACATGCGTCAAGGTCTGGCCAAGCTGCGCTTCTTGATGGAAGCCCCGCGTCTGAATGCCGGTTCGTACAACTACCTGCTCATGACGGCGCACATCGGCAAAGAGTCGACGATGCAAAACGCTGGTCCAGCAGGTTCGGTCCCAATCGTCAAGCTCAAGCACTTGAAGAACGGCGACAAGATCAAGGGCACGACCGACAAGTTCACCTTCATCACGCACAACTGCTGGCACTCGTACAACGCCAATCCACTGATGGCGGCAGACAAGAACGGCCCAGAGTACCCACGCGATGCAGACGACAAGGCAAAGCTCGATACCGACTTGAACACGGTCTCGGTGCGTAACCTGCGTAGCAAGTCCGGTCCATCGGGCATGGCCATTACGCTGATCGTCTCGCAAACTGAAGGCGTGCTGCCATCCTTGACCGAGTTCCACTACATCAAGGAAATGGGTCGCTTTGGTCTGGAAGGCTCAAACATCAACTACGCGCTTTCCCTGCTGCCAGAAGTCAAGCTGGGTCGTACGACGGTGCGCTCGAAGATCGACGCCGACGCTAAGCTGCGCCGCGCTCTGAACATCACTTCGGAGATGTGCCAGATGGGCGAGATGTGGCATCACCTCGATGGTGACCTGCTGTGCACGCCTAAGCAACTGTACGATGATCTGAAGGCCATGGGTTACGACTGGGATCGCCTGCTCAATACGCGTGGCTGGTGGACGTACGACAACGACAAACAGACCGATCCATTCCTGTCGTCGATGGACTTGCTGCGCATGCGTATGGGTTGGTATCACCCGTACTGGATGGAACTGCTGCCAGGCATGACCGAGCGTCCAACCAAGGACAATCCAAACCCACTGGCAAAAGCCAACGGTGGTGGTCTGGATAAAGAAGCACTCGTGGCCAAGGCAACGGCTGACGCAGTGTTCGCTGCCATCCGCAACCGTGTCAAAGAGCAGGAAGCTGCTGAAGAAGAACTGGCGTAATGCCAATGAGCCGGGCCTTCGGGTCCGGCTTATTCCACCGGGAACTAAAATGAATACCAAACAACCAAAATACAATACGGGTGACATTCTGTCTTCCAATGGCCAATTAGCTCTGGTCAAAGAGAACTGTGGCGAAGTGGAGATGAATTGCAGCTTCATTGAAGTCTACCAACTCGAATTCTTTGCGCCTGACGGCAAGACACGCATTGCGTATGTGGAACCGGAATTCGTGGAAAAGTTCTTCAAGCCAGCTACGATGGTCAACGGTCAACCATTACCGGCTGATGGCTGGAACAAAACTGCAGTCACGCCAATGCAAGTTGGTTGGGTCGTTAAACGCTGGAACAAACCGACCGGTCCCGTTGTCTGGGCTGGCTATTATAACGGCAGCGCCAAGTTGGCAAGCTGCGATGAGTGGCTCGCCCTCTCCCTTTAGGATCTATCATGCACACCAAAGAATCTTTCCCTCCCAATAGCGACAGCGAATACGTAGCGCGGCTGCCGGAGAAGGACGAGAAGGCATCGACACTCGTTTCGGGTCAATACGTACCAGGCGTGGGTTTTGCTACCGTCATCGAATCAAATGGTCGTTTGCTCGAAGCAGTCTACCCTATCACGAGTGGCGACAGCATCCGTGAAATCACCCGCGAGGATTTCGAATCCCGCTACCAACAACCGATCGACCCACTGCACCCCAAGTTCGGGTTCATGCAACGTATCCGTGAGGAGATCACGGGGATCGTCTCGATCGTTCTGGGCTGCCCATCGGACAACTACGTGCTCGGTGAAACGCTGGAACCTGCGTACATCATCACAGAAGCACCAGGATCGGCTTGGGGCGATATTCAGATGCATCCCAAGAAGATCATCACGCAAAAGAAGATCGAGCGTGTGGGGGCTTACACGCTGGTTGAAGAGCGTGTCGGTAAAGGAAGTAATCCTGCCATTGAATACAAGCAAAGTTTCCCACTCGGTGTGAACAACCCGACAGAGACTGTGGATTTCTTGCAAAACGCTGGTAGCCTGAACCGTCAACAACCAACGTCGACCGGGGAAGCCCAACCTGTGAAAGCGCGCGGTATGAATAGCGCAATCTTCCACATCGACGACTTGGGCTTTGCTCCAGCACAAGGCATCACTCCGCCTCGTACTGACCCGGACGCCTACATGCGTGGCCACACCCCGATTGCCGGCATTCTTCAACCTATCGTCGCGGACGACCAAGCCAGCTATTAAATCATGCCGTTTCAGAAACTTACCATTCCTATCGTGTATCCCATCAAGTTTGGTTTGCACGATACTGTCCGTCATCAAAAGGGCGGACACTACGAGATCTGTGGTTTGCCTGACGAACTCGTGATCGAAGAGACGGGGGAACCAGCTTACGCGTATCGTGGACCGGATCAACGTGTGTGGATTCGTGCACAGTCCAAAATGGAAGATGGTCGCTTTGAACTGATCAAGACGGCCAACTACATCAAACTGGAAAAGCGTCAGAAGCAGCAACGCTTTGACAACATCATACTCGGAACGATACTGTTCTTGATTGGTGTTTTCTGGTGGTGCTCGAAACACTGATCTTTTTTACATGCCATGCATCTTTTTGTGAACGAGACCATTTACAAGGAGACGCATGGATCATCCGGAACGTGAACGCTACGGCAAACTCGTAGAAGAAGGTGGTGAGGTCGGCCAAGCAATTGGCAAGCTTGTTGTGTATGGTCGAGAACCAGTAGCCGGTGGTATCAAGTACAACAATGTCGGCAATCTGGAAAAGGAGTTGGGTCAGTTCTTTGCTGTTGTCGACATGCTCGTCATGGCAGGCGACATTAATCGGGCAAGTATTGAAATTGCTCGTGCTGATAAACTAGCTCTTCTTCCTACCACACTGAACCACCAGTCTCCCGAGTTAGCAGCAGCAATGTACCTCGAAGCAAAGTCGATCTGGGCGAAACAGTTGTAAAACGTTTCCTTCAGTAAATCAATTTCCTAGTTGCAATTTTATTAAGTAAAAAATTACCATGAATAACCATAATGTAGAACAGAATCCGACCACTGAGTCGGTGGTGCCTTCCCCTTACATCGACAAGCTTACCGCTGCGCTGGCCGCAGCTGGTCATGTGAATCCTGAAAGCTGGAAGCAACACCTGGAAGCGGATGCGTACATCACCAACGATGACGACATCCAGCGTTTCCTGATCAACCGTGCCCTGCGTTTGTGCTTGTCGCAAGCGCCAGTGTCAACGATGGACGAGCGTTATTGCTTGGTTGATAAAGGCGACATTCCTCGCTGGTTCGAACTCGTGGAACAAAAGGTCGTGCCGTGTCTGGTTCAGCACAGCCTGCCTCCCACGAAGTAATCTTCGACTACTCTATTCGGTACGTTGTTGCAGGTTCGCGTGGTTACGATGACTACGTGTTCTTTAGTAAGGCCATCTGGGATACGGTGGCTTTGCATGAAGGGATTGACATCCTCTTCATTTCAGGCGCTGCTCGAACGGGCGCTGATGCAATGATTATTCGGTTCTGCAAAGAGCATGGATTTACCTGGGTAGAGTTCCCGGCTGATTGGGACCAGTTTGGTAAGCGGGCAGGATACCTACGAAATACAGAAATGGCACAGGTGTGTACACATCTTCTTACTTTTTATGATGGAGCAAGTCGCGGCACGAAACACATGATCGAAGCATGTGAAAAACTCGAGCGCGACGTGTTCACGATTTTAATCGACATAAAAAGGAAGAGCCATGCCTGGCAATCGCAAAGCGGCGGAGAAAGTGATTCTCGAGTACATCGAGAAACTTCTGCCTGGTAGCCCCAATACCCAACTGTACAAAGATTTGTTTGCCGCGCAAAGCGACAAGCAGTTCGATGACTTCATGAAGGGAATCGAAGACGGTTCGATTCGATTGGCGATCATTGCCCCGAACTTCGGTGAGCAAAGTTTGTCGAAAGAGCGTAACCTTGACTTGGCTGATGAACTTGGCCATGACTTCTTCGAACGTATCTGGATTAATCCGGGTAACGACATTCCACCTTACTTGTCTCCGATCAAATACTTGGTCGTGGATTTGCCGCTGCGTCGTCAAGCGCAGCTGCTCGTGAAGAAGATCTCCATTCCGGAAGACAATAAATCAACTGACGATTACACCGGTCAACCGACTGGCAAATCCAAGGGTAGCAAAATCTCCTACCCGGAGACTCAGATCCTCGCGGCGTTGAATCTTGACGCTAACTTGACGGAACTGCTCAAACTCCGGGGTGGTGATAACAAGAGCTTCGATGCCATGAACACTGTCATTTCCCAAACGGGTAGTGTCAGTCAAGAGGCCATCAAGCATTTGGGTGGACGGGTTAAGTCGACGGAAACGTTGGCTATTTTCTTAACCTGCATGCATTTGGGAACGACACTGTGAACACACTGAACCATGAAGGCATGATGGTAGTTGCCGAGACGTTTATCGACGCCTATCAACACGTCATATCGAACTACACCCAAGAGCAGCGTGATTTAGCCAAGCGCTTTACCGCTGAACTGGTCATGAAGTACGTGTGCTTTACAGCAGTGACGCCTGACGGTATCGCTAAGCTGAAAGATGCAGTATTTGGTCGTGATGAAAATCGCGACTTTATCTTGACGCTCACGTTCGTGACGTTTTCCCGACTCGGGATGGATGAAGATGGTATCGAGGCTTTAGCCAAGAACATCGCGCGCAGTATCTCCATTCCCATGAAAGTCGATGACGTCATGATCCCGGATGACAACATGAAACGTCTGGCTTCGTTTGACGATGTCTGGACCATCCTGAAATCCAATCTCTGGCTTATCACCATTCTTCTCATGCAACTGTTCATCACGGCAGCAAATGAAGATGTGAAGAAATAACGAACTCTGCACCCTTCGGGGTGTGGGGCTTCCCTCGTCCAAAACGGAAGCTTGAAAGATGACGAAAACAAAAAGAATCGACGCGATCTTAGTATCGCTCGACGTGTTACTCGACACAAGGATTGGTACGGTTGCACGTATCAGTCAAGAAGCAGCAAGTTACTTGCTCGCCTCAGGGAAGTATTACCAACGCTCGACCGATCGTTTCCCTGGTGTCGATGTTGAAGAGTACAAAAAGCTTTACGCAGAACGTGACACTGTAACGTTGGCGCATTCCCAAGTCACCAATGCAATCGAGTGGTTAAGACGCCTTAGGGGCGTGTTGGCGGATCATGCAATCGAACGGCCGTACAACGACGGCACGAAGATTGTCGTAAATGTCTATCCGTACCAATTAACCGGTGAGGAGAAGGACGAACTGGTCAAGGCCATTGGGGCCTGGTTGAATTACGAGCTTCTTGTCGAACTCGTGTCAATCCGTACCGAAGATCTCACTCCAGAGCACTGCAAATCGTCGTACGCGATGATGATGTTTTACGACTTTGAAGACTGGATGGAAATCCACGCAAAGGCGTTCGAACAAACGCGCTTACCTGAAGTAACGCTGTTCGCACCTGCTTTGTACTTCAATAAAGAACCATCGGCAAAAGAACTAGAAAAAGCAGTTAAGGACGCAGGGCATCCGATGAAAGCATTGGAGCTTCTCGCATCACCACTGATTGACCTCAAGCTAATTGATGTCAAGTTCTTTAGCATCCTACAGAAGTAAGAAACCAGCACATGCAGTCCATCCTCGACCCATCCCACTTACTCCAGGGATACGGGTCGAGGGGACTCACAGGCTTTGGTTTCGAGTCCAGTAGTGGCGTGATCCTTTCGAGGGTTGCTGCTACAACAGTCTCGTAGGAGCCCGTTGGAGAAAAGCAGCACTCGAGCGCTCAGGCGCTCGAGTGTATGCCGCGGCATAAAGAGAAGCCCGGTTGCCCAGACTCCTCTTTAGGGAAATTACTCAGGTTCGGTCATGCGTGAGCGGAACATCTCAACGTTCTCTTGGATGTAGGCTGTACTCGTTTCACCATCGACCAGCACTGGGTCAGGAATATCGCTGCCCAGCATCGGGATCTCACGTTCGACAGGCGCTTCTGCTTGACGGTGACGGGTGCCAGAGGCTTGTTGCAACAGCTGAGCAATGATACCGGCGGCTGCTTCTTGGTTGTTGTTGGCTTTCTCTTCAACCTTGATGCGCTTACGACCCAGGGCCGAGGCGTCCATGTCTTTGAGCGTTGAGAGCAGCAACTTACGGTCGTCTGGTTCAAGAGGCAGCTGGTTGTTCTTAAACAGTTCCCCGACCATTGCCACACGTACGGCGTGGGTCTGGGCAAGGATTTGATCTTCTTCTACCAATGCTGGCAAGACTTCGATCTGGTTCATGGGTAACTCCAAAATTCATATAAGGGGGAAAGCACCGTAACACATTCTAAATATGTTTGGTAACATATCATTCAAGTAGCATTACCCGTAGTATCCATTAACTTTATCACTAATTAGCATTGGAACAATCAATGTGGTTCACTAATCTCTTTACGAAATTCTTTGCACGCAAACGTCTTAAGACTTTGATCGAGTTGCAAAAAGATCTCTCGCCGTTGCAGCCTAATCGGCGGGCCTGTCAAGCAATGCTCACGCAATTGCGGCCTGACTTCTTCTACCACTACAATCCCCGTCAGGGTGCGCAGCGGGTGGAATTCTTCTATGCCAATATTGAAGAGTACACCAACAAGCTCAAGGAAATCAATCGCCAGATCCGCAACGAAAAAGCGATCAGTCCTGATTGGCTGGCAGAGATTCGCCATAGTGTCAAGACAGTCGATTCGTTCTTTGTCTCAGCCGACAAGCATTACCTTGACCCAGCCAAAGCAGTAGCGGAGTTTAAGCTTTACGCATTGGAACTGTGTCACCTGATGCAAGAATCGGACACAGCAGCGCATGGCTTACATGAACACAATTTACGTATGCTCACACAACTGTTTGTCAACCTGCGCGTTGTAACTCGGCGTCTGGTAGAGACAAGCCTCACTAAAGTGTAACCTTTCTACGGTTACCGATCACTAAAGGACCATTTATCATGGCGAAGAATAAACTTGACCGGATGCTGGCTGCACCGGATAAGGAAGTAAAGAAGACATCTGGTGCTAACGGCGTACTAGCCCGTTTGTTCAGGATCATTCTGCTGAACTTGAACGTGACGCCTTCACGCTTTGGTTCGTTACTCCAGCAGTACATTCTGGACCCACGTAACCAGGTGCCTAACAACAAGAAAGACCAGACCAGTGCGCGCGGGAACTTGACCAAAGAGTTCTACAAGCCACAAATGACGTGGAAGGTCTTCCTCAAAGCAATGCGGTTTTTGCGGGTGTGGAAACTTGTATTCATTGTGGAACTGCACCACTCAGGTCCGGCAAACAAAACAACCTTGCATTCCACGGAAGTCAATCTGGGCGACCCTGGTATGATCGAAGCGCTCGAACAACTCGACGACGGCATGACCATCGAACAAGAGATGGAAGAAGTCGAAGAACTCAAGCGCCAGGGGCTGGGTGTCCAATATTTGGACAGCGACATGGCCAAGGAACAAAATAAGGAAGAGGAATAAAATGATGACGAACCCGAGCGCACCTTACGGGCATTTGAGGCTGAAGAAGAAAAATCCCATTAACCCGGACGATGGCGTGACCCACATCAACATTTGGCTGCACGGCCAAGAACCTTTGGGTCGCATGTTGTCGCACTTTTACAAGATGCACTTCACGCATCCTGTTCTCGGTCCGTTCAATTCTATGGAAGGCTTGTGGTACTACGTGAAAGCCGTACACCCCGAGACCGGCAAGAAGGACGACACGCTGCGTAAGCTTTATGGCATCAAAGCCAAAGACCGCGGCAAACAACTGAAGAACATGTACGTGGAGAATTTCCGTGACATCATCATCGCGGCTAACTTCTACAAGATCGAGCAAAATCCGGACTTGTTGAAACAATTCACCGAATCGACGCTGCCATTTAAGATGTACTTCTACTACAACGACGTGCTCGTTGAACAGCCAGAATACGACTGGTTGGTAGAAGGCTTCGAAGAGATCCGTCGCATGTTCAAAGAAAACCGTCGTCCAAAAGAATTGGACTACAGTTATGCTTTGGCTACCAAGGCGTAACTAAAGAAAAGAGAGACTTCGGTCTCTCTCTTTTTTTTTTTTGGCTTTGGAGAAACGAATTATGGCGCGTAGCTTAGCCTCACCGTCATTCATGACGGGACCGCAGGACGACCTTGCGGCACCAGACATTTACACCATCAGTAATGCGGAGACAATTAACAAAGTTGCGCCGTTTGCTGTCATGGACGAAGTCAAGGTGCAACAAGTTTCGGTATTGCAAGGTGGTAAAGCAATGCTGGAAAAAGCGCGTGAGGGTTTAAAGCTCGCGCAATCAGTACAAGGATTAAATGCCAAGGGCACGGGTGCGTTTGATAAACTGATGAATTCGGCAGGTAGCTTATCAAACGTCATGCGTAACTTGCCGACAGGTGCGTCTGGTTTGTCAAAAGAACTGGGGGTACTTGTCAATGCTGCTTCTGGCATTGTGCAAAAAGGCCAAGGCGCAGTTGCGCAGATCAATGGCGTGAAGCAAACATTCAACCAGCTCAAATCAGGTAACGTCTTTGCCAAGATCGATTCGATCGGTAGCATGATCAATACCTTGTCGGGCGACTCGGGTGTTTTCTCGATCAGCAACATCAAAGAACAAGCCAGCACCATTGCAGGCGTGGTCAATCTCGCTTCTGCCAATGGCATCAAAGGAGCGTTCGGTGCGATACTGAAAGACAGTACCGACAGTGCGCTTCTTAATAAGGTCGCATCGGCGTGCTTATCAACAACGGCAATCACAAGCGACTTGGCGTCATTGTCGAGCATGGCGGACAAACTCAAGCCGGGCGTGATCATGGGATTTAATCCCAATATCTTGGGTGACTTTAGCAAGCAATACATCCGACCTATTGAAGAGACCGTCGGTTCTGCTACTCGGGAAACGTTTGGTGCGATTAAAGACACGTTCGGTAAGATCAATCCGAACTGGTTGACCGCTTCGCGCAATGGTGAAGAGATCACCGACTTGACGTGCGTGATGGGTTCGAGCAAAGACTTCCAGAAAACCATGGCAACAGCGATCATGACCGATCCCCAAGCCACGGACAAAGACCACGCTATGCTGGCGGTACTGGGAGAAAAGCCAACGGATGTTCATCGTGAAATTGTGCAACAGTTCCCGATGCTCACTTCACTTCAAGTTACTCCAACTACCGTTACAACAAGTCCGAATGCTTCAACGTCGACTTCGCAGCAAACACCTGATGCGTACCTTAAAGTCTCGTTACCGCAAGCGTCAACGTTGACTGATCCACCAGCACGTAATCCAGCATGGTCCGCAGCCGACCAAGCAGCGGTGGCAGCAATTAATAAGCGCTACGGTTACGATGTAGTCAAGGTCGCCAAGTATGCCAAGAGCTTTAGTATGAAAGAATGGCTTGCTGAAAGAATCACGGAAGAAGAGAAGAGTCTCATGGACCGCGCCCCATAAAGGCAGCATAGACCCCCGGCGCATCTGGCCGGGGGCTTATGACGCTTAAGTTAGCGTTGTGTTCCTTTGAACACGGCAGAAGCAAGTCTGGCAGGTAATGTGTCCCCCGCAAAACTGGCCCATCGAGCAGGACTTGTCCAACTCTCGAAGTTGCCCATCTGTTTGGTCAGATTGAGTTTAAGCTTTCGCCATTGATAGATTTGGTCAGCCAACCCCAAACCGGCGAGCACACCCATGTAGTCAGAAAAGACAGTGTCTTCATCGAACGTACCTTGGAATGCTTTGGCTGCATTACCGATTGCATCAATGCCTGTACCGATTGCTGTACCGGCTGCTGCGCCTGCGGTAGCGCCTGCGACTGCACCAACCACACCACCAGCACCCAAGCCGACTGCACCACCAGCAACGCCACCAATCTTTGCACCAGCCAAAGCCGCACCCATGCTAAAGCCTTGGTTAATCGGCATGTGCATGATCGACGACAAGTCTTTCACGGTGAACGTAACATCCACACCCATCACGTTGCCATCGTTATTAAAACCAAGGCTCGTGGTGCCGCGCGTGACGGTCAAGGAATCGATGATCCCCAAACGTGTCTGGCAGCGACCTTGATCGTAGAGTTCGACCAAGAACGGACTCGTGTACGATTGCTTACCCGTGGACAATGGCAAAGCACCGGCCAAGAGCATGCACAAAGGCAGATGGATATTGAACAGTTGCGACAATGGATTGCCGTACGCACTGGTCAAATGGATGGTGTACGACGACTGAGGAAGCGTAGCGACGGACGACTCCCAGTGTTCTGGAATATCCGTAAATGCCGCACCGCCCAATGCCGCAATACCCGCCACACCGAACTGAGTGGAGACACCACTTGCAAAGTCTTTCGCTGCCTGCATGACAGCGCCCAAGGTTTTACCAACGATACCATCGTCGATATTGCCCCCTGCAATACTGAACATCGTCGAGCGCGATTGGCTAGACGTACTGTTCATTTTGTTTTGCAAGTCAGACTGGCGCGTGGAGCTACTAAAGCTTTCACTAACTTGTCCCGTGGAGTTGACCCGGAACGAAGCGAAGGCACCACCGTCTTCAAGTTCTGCTTTCAAGAAGTCAAAGAAACCATCGTCGTTGGCTGAGGCAGCGCCCAATTGCTCGGTTGCCGTACCTTCACCATCGACAACAGGCTGCGATGCACCAGCACCAAACCACTTGTCAAGATACTGTTGCCAGACTGGACGCTTTTCCACCAGCACCGGACCATAGAACTTTTGCACCATCTGATCGAAACTCAAATCAGAGTCGGCTGCAGCTCGTTGGTTTTGAATGTCAGCAAAGGCCAAACGCTGTGCGCGGTTAGCCAATGCATAGACGTCGATACTGCCACTCTTATTGATGACGTCGGGCATGAGTTTGTGCATCTTTTCACGCGCTGCATCATCGAACTGGTAGCCACCATTTAAGTCTGCTTGGTCAGCACCACCCAAACGCGGAACGATACCACGGTTCACGGCGATCTGGTTGAGCATGGTTGCCACGGCATTCCAATAAAGTGGCATCGTGGGTTTCAAGTAGTAGAACTTACTCGAAGGCATACCAAAAGCAAAGCGGGCACCCACACCCAAGGCATGAACTGCCAAGAGTTGCCAACTCATGATCGAGACCACAAAGCCAGCAGCACGACCAATCAAATAGAACGCGCTGTTAGCACGACCTGTGCGGGCCAATTGTCCTGCACCAGTATCGTAAAAGCCGGTAAAGAATTGGGTGAGTGAATTGAACTGCGCCACACCAAAGCGCATGTGAATGATCTGCGAATTGTCGTCGATCGCTTCACTGTAATACCGCCCCATCCCTTTGTACGAGAGCAAACCCGTACCACCGTTAAAGCGACCGCGTACTTTTGGATCAGCTGAGCGGGTAAATTGAGGAGGAGGATTGATTGCGTAGTTACCACCAGGCGTTGTGTCCACGAATTTCAGACGCGCGCTAGAAGCAATGCGCTGTTGTAGATCCACCGCTTCGATCAGTGGATTCCCTTTACTATCTGTAGGAAGCCGGAACGAATGGCGAATCCAACTAGCGTCCTTTAACATGGGACCCATGAATTTCTCCAATAAAAAAGAAGAAGATTAGGGGTGGTGTGACCCACCCCTAATGCTTCAGTAAGAAGGCTTGGCCATCGAAACGACAGCCTTCGGCGCAGCTTGTGGAATCTTTGCGGTGCTTTGCACAGATGCCTGAGCTGGTGGTGCTTTGGCCTCATCCTTACCCACACCCAAGCGCTCGAGCAAGGTGTTTCGGATGGTCTCCATGACCTTAAGGGTATCTTGCTGGACCTTAAGGCTTTTCTTCGACACATCTTCAATACTACCCAAGAGTTTGTCTTTCGTCTCTTGCTGGTATTGGGCTTGGACTTGGGCATCACGAGCACGGGGTGACATGAAGCCTGCCATTGCTGCTGCATCTGCCGGAACAGGTTGCGCAGTTTGTGGTTCGGCAGGCGCCATGGCCGTAACAGTCGGTGCTGCTTGCTTTTGCGTCTGAGCGCCCGGTGCTTGGTTTGCAACAGGTACTGACAACGCATTGGCTGACTTACCACCCATGTTCGTAACTGGCGGAGCGCCATTGGATGCAGCACCTGCGGCAGCAACGACGCCGCCTGCAACACCTTCTGCCGTAGCAGGCGGCGGAGTATCAGTTGACTTACTACCTGCCAACTTGATGCCTTCTGCACCAGCATCCAAACCGAAGGACTTGCCGCGGGAACGCACCTTGTTGTTCATCAATGCGTACACTTCAGACACAGTGCGAGGACGCCCGTTATCAAAGAAGATGCTTGCATTGGCTCGCGCTTCCTTAGGCATGGCATTAGCTGCCAATGCATTCGGGTCAAGCGAGAAGAACTTCTTAGCACCACCCGAACCCAAGAAGTGCGCCATGTACACGTCAGTGTCCGTGATTGGACGATTCACCGTCTTTTGCAAGTGGTGAATGTTGAGCTTCATGTACTCAGCACCCATCAAGGCGTTGGCACGCGGATCGGTCTGTGGGGTGTTTGGCGCAATGCCGTACTTCGGACCGTATCGCTGGAGCATCCATTGCCATGTGCTGTCAATGAATTGGTACAGACCCGAGGCGCTTGACGTCTTGGCTTTTACTGTGTAGTCAAAGCCCGACTCAATTGCTGCCATGGTCGCCATCATCTTCTCATCCACACCAACCATCTTTGCCGCGGCAGTGATGGTGTCTTTCAGTGCTGCCCACGATTTGTTACCCGTTGGCTTTGGAATTGAATTGATGTCACCGCCCGTTCCACCTCCCGGCTGGACGATGTCGCGACCCCCATTGGTGTCTTGCGTTTTTGGACCACCAAAGAAACCAGTGACCGTATCTTTCACGCTGGTCCATGCTTCTGAAATAGCCCGCTTGGTTTGACCCAAGAAGGTTTTCGGTTCAGCAGGATTGGCATGCGCATCTTGACCTTTAGGCGTTTTCCCCGTCTGCTCATCGAGCACGATGCGTTTGGCTTCTTCTTTCAAGCCATTCACATTGCCTTCTACGGACTTAACATCGCTGTTCAATTCGTAGTTCGGCCACGGAGACGACGGCATTTGCCAGACAGAGGACGAGCTACCATTAAAGGCACTACTCGTCGTGTAGACAGCAATAGCCACATCCACCATTTGCGCAGGCTTTAAGACCGTGTACGCCATGGCGATGTCAGTCTTGTTCGTCGCATTGGCAAGCGCGGTGAGGTAGTTCATGTACACCGGCAAGAAACGCTTGGAGAACCACGCCATCCAATTTGCAGAGTCGTTATTCGTACCAGCATCCACGCCAAATGCAGGACCGGCAGTTTTCAGCGCAGTCTCAACAGAACCTTCCCACTTAGCCACATTGCCTTTGCCCCACTGGACTTCCTTGTTCACATAGCGTTCAAGAGAATCCAATGCCCGCGCTTTGTCCAAGACCAGTTCTTTCAAACCGTACGTCTTGTAACGAATCGCAGGAAGTGCATCGACTTTACCAGTAGCGAACTGGTTATTGCCAATGGACACACCCATCGCGCTAATGACACCACGCGAATCGACCAGGCCTGTTGCCGAATCCACTGCTGTGACGCCAGCCAACATACCTGCGCTAATCTTGCCCGGTTCTTTGCTTTGGTTAGCGGTAGGCGCCATCATCGAAGCAGCTGCAGCCATCCCGACAGGTGCAACCATGCCAGTAGGAGAATCTGCTTTTGTACCGAGCTGCTTTTCGATTTCGGTTTGCGCTTGTTCTGCAAAGGCTTTTACATGCTCACCCGTAGCAGGCAGCATCTTCAAGTCAGCAAACGGTGAAGTGCGGGCATCGTACGGACCTGTTGGGAACTTCGCGATCGACAGGTATTCTTTCTTTTGCTCAGGCTTTAAGTCCGCAATGTCATTCAACGTCTTTTGCGGGGCTACTTTATTGATAGCCGACATGTGCACAAGGTACACAGGCTTAAAGCGCTCAAGGAACCACTTGAGCCATGCGTTGACTTGATTCCCGTCTTTAAGGTCAACGTCAAACTTCTTGACGACTTCCTTAAAATCGATCTTCTTCTCATCGAGCCTTGCAACGCCATTGTCGTAGACCAACCCTTTGACCAACTCGTCTTCCAGACCGAGCACAGTTTGCAGATGGGTCTCATCATCTGGCATGAAGCCGTACTGCGCGTAACGCATCTTGGAAAACGCATCCAAGCGCTTACGAGTGATGTGGCCGTACGCTTTGTATGCACCATAGCCCAAAGCGCCGACTGCCAAACCCGTCAAGAGGATAGGCGCACTAATTAATGCACCCGCCCCTGCCAAGAGCGCACCACCAGCCGTCATGATACCACCACCGATTGCACTAGCAGTTGCACCAATGCCCACGGTAGATGCCGCCAGACCAGCAGCAGACAAACCAGCATCTACGGCAGCCTCACCGTAGTTACCTTGTTGAAGGTTTTGGTATGCACTGTAGCCACCATAAGCAGCACCTGCCAGACCCAAGGATTTACCCAATCCACCCCAACCGATTTTACTACCCATGCGCTTGAGTAGGCCAGGACGACCACCACCGCGCGGACCACGTCCACGGCGACCACGTCGCTTCTTCTTACCTTTCTTACCATCCCCATCGCCATCCATACGGTCAGCAATGGCTTCACCGGCAGCGTTTTCCGCCACACCTTCGAGGAAGCCGTCTTCATCATCCTCGTCGTCCTCTTCCTCATCCCCCTTCTTGCGACCGAGCATGGCCATCAAGCCTTTCATGCCGCCTAACTTGCTCAGCATGCCGGCTTCACCATCAGCTTTCTTCCCCATTCCCAGTCGGTCTTTGAGCGCGTCTTTCTTTTTGCGCAAGGTATCCATGTAACTACCTTCACGCACGCCGTCACCATCGGCGTCGCCCAACACTTTCTTTTTCGCTTCAGGAAGGCGCTCGCGGATTTCTGCCAACACATCTGCCACCTTGGTCATGCCTGAGACTTCCAGACCGTCCTTCTTGGCAAACACACCGAACATCTTCTTGGTGCGTTCAGTCAGGTTCTTCAACCCTTCTTTGGCTCGCTCCTTAAAGCTACCAGCGCGCGACTTGGTCAGAGCAAACAGCTCTTCACCCATTTCCTTTGCGATCTCAGCCTTGGACAACCCTTTGTCTTTCAGGTTCTGGTACATCTCCTTGGCTTTGAGAATGGTTTCGGGACTGACCTTGGTTTTGCCACGAAGGCGCGACCAGAGACCAGCACCGCGTTCTTTCATCGAACGCATGGTGTCTTCACCAAACTCTTTGTCGTCAAAGCTTGTCGGTTCTCCGGGCAAACGGGTATTGAGCAAGTCACGGATTTGGAGCAAGAGCTTTTTACTGCTATTGCCACCCACGGAATTGTTACTAAACATTCCCGTACCGATATTGATCCCGCCAGTGCCTTTGAACCAGTCACCCATCCCTTTGACTAAGTGACTGCCTTTGTCCCACAATCCTTGACCGAGCTTTTTAGCACGGGCCGAGATATTCTGGTAAGCGCCTTTAACAGCGCCGACAATCTTACCCAGTCCAGTTTTGATCGGCTTACCGTTTTTATCCAGCAGACCCTTGGCGATGTCTTCTGCCGAAAGGACGACTTGGCCGGTGCTATCAACGACAGGGCCGTCAATGTCCGAGACCTTACGGATTTCATTACTCGTAATACGTGAGGAGTAACCACCAACACGCATCGTGCGAGCGAGAAGCACTGGATCAGGATTGCCTTGAATGTAGACGTCTTGTGGACCGTCAAGCAGCATGTCGTACGCTTTCTTAGCCAAGTCTTGAGCAGTACCGAATACACCCGGCAACCGCGCCAGTCCTTGACCGATCTTACGCGCACCCCATTCACGCACCTTGGCCACGGTAGACAAGAGCTTACGCACTGGTCCTGCCTTATAGAACGCTTTCTTTGCGTCTTCAGCCGACATGACAAGTTCACCGGCGCGATCAAACACGTCGCCCGTAATGTCCGTGATGTCTTTAACGAACTTCTTCTTTCCGTCTTCGATGACGTAGTAGTAGTCGCCCGCTTTGAGCTTTAGTGCTTGGATGCGTGGGATGAGTTCGCCATCGACATACACGTCCTTGTACTTCTTGGCCTTGTCCCAACCTTTCTCGCCCAGATCCTTGGCAAAGCCCCAACCCTTCTTAGCGTTACCCAAGATCGAGTCAGCCGTATTACCAGCAAACTTACGACCAGCACCGAAGCCTTTCTTACCCAGCTCCCAGCCACCATTTGCCATGTCGCCCAGTGAGCGCTGCCACCAACGAGAACCACCACCACCTGGCCCGCCACCCATATCGGCTTGACCACCCGGACCAGCACCAGCGCCGAAGTTAATCGTCACGCCTTGCTTGATCTTCTCTTCAATACGCAAGAGCGTATCGCTCATGGTAGTGGTGATGGCTTTGCTGCTGTGCTCTTTAATTGCTGCAATGGTTTCCGCTGCCGTACTCTTAATAGCGTCAATCATTTCCGTCACTTGAATCGTAACAGGACTAGGGGCAGGTGCACTACGAGCATCAGGAGCACTTGGTGCAGGCAGACTCGGCAATGGTGGAGGTGGTGGACCCATGAATGGGCTGTGACCGCCAGCATTAGGGCGCTGCGGATCGTCAGGCGAGATCGTTGCGTTTTCACCAGCCATGTATTCACGCAAACGCTGCATGTTAATGGCGTCGCTACCTGGCTTTAAGATCCCGAGTTCTTCGAGCACATCGCGGTTACCCGTGTTGATGTGGTCTTGCACGATCGCTTTGGCGTCACTGATGTTCGTACCCAAGCGATTATGCATGCGTGAGAAGCGCAAGTTCTTTACGCCCTTCTCATTGTCAGCAAAGTAGTCCGAGAACAAATCGGAGAAAGTACCAGCATGACGACCAGCTTTACCCGTGTAGGTATCGTAGTCTTTCAGGCGGCCTTCACTGGAAGAATTGTTCGACAAGTTATTATCGAGCAGGAATTCACCCAATGCTTTACGCTGCGCAGGATTGAGCTTGGTGCCGTCTGGATCAACTTCTTTGAGGATCTCATCGAGTTGGTCTTTCGTGGCCTTTTGCTCAGACTCTTTAACGATGCTACGAAACACACTGTTTTTGAGTTGCGTCTTTTCTACGAACTTGTTGCTCGCGAAATCGTACGCTGTCAATTGAATGGTCTCATCACCCGTGCGGGTAATTTGCAGTTCACGCAACATCCGGGCCAAGTAGCCTGGGATGATTTCCGTGATCGACTTGTGAGCACTGCGGTTGTAAGGAATCGGGTCTTGCATCGAGCGCATGGAGTCGCCCAGTACCGTAGTGTCTTCCCGGTTTGCACCGAAGATCGCATCCTTAAAGGTACGTACCAAGCCATCGAACATTCCGCCAGTTTCATGCTTATCGCTCTTGGCATAATCGACAAGCGTTTGTGGTACGTTCTCAGCAAAGTACTGCAAGCTGTTGCCTGCCTTGTCAACACGTCCTTCGGTATCGAAGCGGTTAATGAGCTTACGCACACCTTTACCTGCCCGCTTACCGATGGATTCAGCTGCCACACTACCAGCGATTTGTCCTGCCATTTCACCACGGCTTGGACCACCACCCATCTCAGCCATTTCACGCTGCATCTCTTGCAGGTCAGCCAATCCGTCTGCTGCTCCGATGCCGTCACGGAAGTTATCCATGAAGCCACGGAACTTTTCCATGGCAGCGTTACTCATGTTTTTACCAACGCGACCAATCATTTCCCGACGACGTGCAAAGACCGTGTCGTTCATGTTGTCGATGAACTTGTTACGCAGCGCTTCATGCAAGCGTTCTGAGTTCTTCAGTTTCACAAAGTCCGGCAATGCCGTGTTCTTCATGATGGCATCGAGATTGGTCTTACTCTCAGCGTTGTACTTCTTTTGTTCTTCCAGCGCATCGACCGCCACAAAGTAGTGACGGTACTGAACTTCTAGACTTTTGCGCTTGTAGGCAACATCCACCTTTTCTTGGTAACTGGCGAGTTGTTGCAAGCTGACACGCATTGCATCGAGCTGACCGAGCATGTCGCGATGGCGATCATGCTGAACGCTGTCACGAATTGTTTCACGAGTTTCATTTTCTGCCTTATCTTGCTGTTGTTGTTGTGATTGGAATTTGAAGATATCGCCCAGCTGTGCTTGCAGGGATGCTTCACGCATCTGCTCTGCATTCATGCCAGCGAATCCTTTGTCCGGATCGTTTTCTGACCACTTCTTAATCTTCTCGGCCATCTTGCGCGGCATGGCTGCTTCTACTGCGGGAAGCAAGCGCTTGGTCACGCGTTTCATGTCCTTAATGACTGGCTTGGCCTCTTTGGCAGCGTCATTGTATAGATTCCCGATCGTGCCAGCGGTTTGATCTGCCAAATCCATGGCAGAGCCGTAGCCATCAGGGAGAGATTTTCTGATCAGTTTGCGGATAAAGCTCGGGCTCATGACCGAGTCTTTCACGCCATCTTTGAAACCCGACGCGACCTTGGTGAGCGCTTTGCGATCATCCTTGATGTCCGTGGAATCAAAGTTCATATCCGGCATGTCCAAGTCGCCGTCGAACCCAAATTCATCTCCGAGTTCGAATTGCTGCTTTTTCTTTGCCATGAAATACACTCCTAGTGGATGGGTCAAACAGCGACCCCTTCATAGTTTTACGTTTATTCAAGGAAATACAATAATGGTAGCCCGTTCAGAAATTCCATTTAACGTGAGTATCTTGGACCTGACGGCCAAGAAGCTCGAAGCGTTACGGCCGGTGCGTTCACTCGATATTTTCGAAGGTGGTGGCGGGTCGAACTTCCACGACGACGGTCTGTTTAGTGTCAGTATCTTCGGTAAGGTCGGTGACGAAAAGCGCAGCCAGCGTTACTCGTACATCGACATCAAAATCCCAATCTTCCATCCGGTCATCTATAAAGCACTGCTGCAATTGAAACGCCTTTATGGCGGCATTATGGCAGGCACCGAATATGCCCTGTGGAACGACGACTTGCAAGACTTCGAGCGCTCAGACCCAGTCAATGGCAAAACCGGGTACGCTTACTTCATGCAGTATTGGAAGGCCATCAAGTTCGAAGAGACCAAGAGCGATGCGCGGCAACAGAACATCTTGATGCTCGAAAAGTACAAAGCCCAAGCCATGACGGACAAGATCGTCGTGATGCCTGCTGGTTTGCGTGACGTGGAAATCAACAATGATAACCGCGTTGAGAAAGACGAGATCAACAACTTCTACCTGCGCCTGTTGGGTGTAGCAAACACTATCTCTGACGTCTCGGCCCGTACCAATCCCGAGATGCTTAACAATGCACGTTACTCACTGCAGTCGACCTTTAACGAACTGTTCGAATACATCGAGCGCATGATCGAAGGTAAGAAGAAGCTCTTGATGGGCAAGTGGGCATCGCGTCGTATCTGGAATGGCACGCGTAACGTTATCACGGCCATGGACACGAGTACGCCGTACTTGGGTGGCAATGGTGCAGTGCGCTTTAACAACACCGTGCTGGGTCTGTACCAAGGCTTGAAATCGATTATGCCGGTAGCGCGCTATCTGGTTCGCAATGGCTTCTTGTCGAAGGTCTTCACATCGGTCGATGCACCTGCTCGCTTGGTGGACAAGAAAACACGCAAGCTTGTGGAAGTCAAACTCAAGCCGCAGTACTTTGACCGCTACATGACCGATGAAGGTATCGAGAAAGTCATCACGGCGTTCGGTGAAGAAGACATGCGTCACAAACCACTGGAGATCGAAGGCCATTACGTGGGCTTGATCTACAAGGGACCAGACGGCACGTTCAAGATCATCCAGGACATCGACGACATTCCCGACACACGCAGTAAGCTCGACGTGTCACCCTTGACCTTCTGTGAGCTGCTGTACTTGTCGTGCTACAAAGACCTGAATAAGTATCCACTCTTTGTCACGCGTTACCCGATCACGGGCGTGGGTAGTATCTACCCAAGTAAAATGTATGTAAAGACCACCATCAAATCCGACGTGCGACGTGAATTGTCCGACGCATGGGAACCGATGGATGATGCACACGTAGCGTACTCCTTCCCTGAAAAGGGCGGGGCGTTTGTCAATAGCTTGGTGCCGCACTCGGCCAAACTTGATGGCTTGACCGCTGACTTCGATGGCGACACCGCCTCGGGCAATGCGACGTACTCGGACGAATCCATCAAAGAAGTCGATACGTACTTCCAGCAAAAGAAAGCCTACGTCGGCACGGACGGTAACTTTATTTCGTCAGTGGCTGTAGCTACTGTGGAACTCGTTCTGTATAACCTCACAGACGACTAACCGAAAGAATAACATGTACGAAAGCCCTATCAACATTGCGCGTGAACTTCAACTCATCGCGCGTGGCACACGTTCGCTTGCGAGCATGTTGCCTGCTAATTTTGTCAAGCGTTCCTCACCCGTCATGGAGTCGATCGATTCCATTTACGGTACGGTCTCGCTTGAGTCGATGCAGTTCTACGACTTCTTCTACAAGCGTTTCGGTGTGCGTCGTGCTGACCATTTGACTGCACCTGTGATGCCAGAACTGGAAGCGCTGGAGTTGCCTAAGCAATCGATCCTGCATTACGTGTCGATGAGTCCAATGGAATCGGGCCCAGCAGCGGACGACTTCCTGTTTCGCAATATCACCATCCCTATTCAAATGGGGCATGTGACGGAAAACGGCGATAGCAAAGGCGTACCACGTAAATTGACCGTGGCAACCTCGACCTTGATCAGTTCGTACCACATCAAGAACCGGCGTTTTCGCCAGATGCGTAACTTGGATGCGGCAACGCGTGATCCTAATACGCTGCTCGTGTACAACTACGGCTTCATTCCTCAGCTCTACCATTATGCGCGTTCGTTTTATAGCGAGTACTACAAGTGGTGGAACATTCAGTCGGCGTTGTGGAAGAGTGTGGCGCAAGTGGCCAAAGGAACCGACCGTCACCAATTCATCGTCTGCAAGTTGCCGACGGTGTTGCCGAGCATTCCTGACTTGGCCATTGGTACGGGTCCAATTTCGCAAAAGGTCGTCAAGATCTTTAGCACGCCTGAATCACTCATGCTCTTGGAGCTGTGGAAATGGTTCGGTGAGCAGCGTTTGGAATCGGTCATTAACCATGTACCGGTGGACCAGTTGAACAAGGTCAACCTGATCTTCCAAGAATCGGGTCGTTGGTTCGTCATGAACTTGGGTCTGCTCAATAGCTGGCGTAAAGCGACGGACAAGGAACTGGAATCGCAAAGTAATGCGAACACCAAGGGTCTGGATGCCAAACTGTTCCAGCGCCGCTTCCTGCGCCTGACCATGGCATTGTTCCAAGTGCGTAGCGTAGCTTCGCCTGAAGTGCAAGCCATGACGGACGGTAAGAAAGGCAACGAAAAGACCCCGGTGGAAAACACCGTGCAAGTTGTCAAGCAAGACCCGACGATTCCGCAAACGAATGGTGGTGTGGCATCGGTGCCAACCAAAACCCAGAAGCTGCCAACTGCAGCGACCATGGGGCAAGGGATGGATGCGCCTGACCATACAGCAGAAGACATGGAGCACGATGAAGCGTCTGATGCACAGCTGACGAAAGACTTGGCTGAGCTGGAAATCATTTCGAAGAACCACGTCGGTCCGCACGAAGGTGAAGCGGTTGAAGAAGAACTGGTGGTTGAACCCAAGACGCTGGAAGAAGGCGTCATGCGGGTGTGCGATCGTTTGGCTGACCAAGGTCTCTTGTCGGCTGCGCAGTACCGTCACTACGACGAACTGGCCAAGACGTACCGCACCATCACCGCACCAGATGGCAAGACTAACCTGGCTGACTTCATCAAGATCAGTAATGAGACGCTTGTTATTAAAGAGTCGCCAAGCATTCCGGACATCAAAGCTGTCGTTGACAAGACGATGCTTAAATCCAGTTTGCATGTGTTCGATTCGCGTTACATTACCGAAGTCATGGACCGCGACGTGGCCTCGATGGTGCTTAACCTGCAAAACGCAGGCATTGCCATTACCCACTACGAAAAAGAACGCATTGAAGATGTTGTCGGTGCATTCGATTCGTACACGGTGCGCTTAACGCCAGTGCAGGGTGTCTCAACGACGTGGCGGTTCAAACTGCCAGCGCTCAATGAAGACGGCAGCTACATGGCCAACGGTGTTAAGTACCGCATGCGTAAGCAGCGTGGTGACTTGCCGATTCGTAAGATCGGACCGGATCGCGTGGCAATGACGAGTTACTACGGTAAAGTCTTTGCCAGCCGTTCGAGTAAGCGTGTCAACGACTACGGTCAGTGGCTGCGCAATTCGATCATGGCAATGGGTCTGGACGATGTGAATACGACGGTGACGAATCTGCAACCGTCGCCTGTGTTTGATAAGCTCTTTAAAGCGCCGCGTCTTTACACCACGATCGCCATGGGTTTCCGTGCGTTCACCATCAAACCAGTGCAAACACCACCGGGCATGAAGAGCATTGCGTTTGACTGCTCGTTCGATCACACCAAGCGTGAATTCCTGTTTGGTAAAGAAGCCATCGCCAAATACGAAAAGGACGGTATCATCCTGATCGGTCACGATGTGTCTTCGCAGCGCTACTTGGCAATGGATGCCAACGGTTTGCTGTACGTGTCGAACTTGGACGCCCTGATGGACTTTGGTACGATCGAGTCGATCCTGGGCCTGCCATCGGAAAAAGCGCCAGTGGACTTTGCTGAACTGAAGGTGCTGGGTGTGAGTATTCCAATCGGTGTTATTCTCGGTTACGTCATGGGCTTGGATAAACTCATGAAGTTGCTGAAGGTCACGCCGCGTCGGGTAACGGCAGGTACGCGTGTCAACTTGGGTCCGCATGAATACGAACTTGTCTTTAGTGATGAGACGCTTGTGCTGAACCGAGAAGATCGCTTGGCCACGATGGTGCTCGCTGGCTTTAACGAATACCACCGCGCGATTCGTAGCTACAGCGTGTACGAGTTCGACAAAGACGCCGTGTACTTAAACGTCATGGAGTCGGGCGGCGCTGGTGTACGTTATTTGCGTGAGATTGAACACCTGTTTAATCTCTTCATCGATTCGATCACGCGTGACTTGCTGATCGAGATGAAAGAGCCAACGAACTTCCGTGGTCTGCTTTTGCGTAGTTGCGAGATGCTGCTTACGGACGACCACCCTGACGAACTCGATCCTGCGTTCATGCGCATTAAAGGTTACGAGCGGATGGCAGGGGCAGTCTATAGTGAACTGATTCGCGCTGTGCGTTCACACGCTGGCCGGGCTGGTAAATCGAAGCTGCCAATTGACCTGCATCCTTACGCTGTGTGGAAGAACATCGCGCAAGATCCATCGATCGCCATCGTCAACGAAATCAACCCAATCCAGGACTTGAAAGAAATGGAAGCCGTGACGTATAACGGCGTGGGTGGACGTAATAGCCGTTCGATGACCAAGCACACGCGTGTCTACCATCGCAACGATATGGGCACGATGTCTGAATCGACCGTTGACTCCTCGGACGTGGGTATCAACACGTACTTGAGCGCTGACCCGCAATTTACGTCGCTGCGCGGGATGAGTCGTGGTTACGAGATCGGTAAGACTGGTCACACTGCACTGCTCTCAACGTCGGCGTTGATTTCAGTCGGCTCGAACTTCGATGATCCGAAACGGGTGAACTTCGTGGGTATTCAACACGGTCACGGTATTGCTTGTTCAGCTTACAAGCAGTCGCCAGTTCGCACTGGTTACGAACAGATCGTCGCGCATCGCACGAGTGATTTGTTTGCAGTCACAGCCAAGAAGTCCGGTAAAGTCGTTGCCGTTAGTGAAGACGGTATTGTCATTCAGTACGACGATGAGAAAGAACCGCGTGGCTTTGAACTGGGTCGTCGCTTCGGTAACGCATCCGGTCTTACCATTCCGCACAATGTCATCTCGGAAATGAAGGTCGGGCAGAAATTCAAAGAAGGCGAAGTCATCAGCTACAACGACGGGTTCTTCGAGAAAGACTTGCTCAACCCAAGTAACGTGGTGTGGAAAGCCGGTATCATGGTCAAGACCGTACTCTTGGAGTCAACCCAAACGCTGGAAGATGCATCGAGTATCTCCCAACGCGTGGCAACGCTCTTGAGCACCAAGGCCACGAAGGTCAAAAACGTGATGGTGCGCTTCGATCAATCGGTACGTAAGCTGGTCAAAATGAACCAAGCTGTCGAGCCGGAGGATATTTTATGCATAATTGAAGATGCCGTCACCGCAAACAGTGGTCTGTTTGACGACGCTTCGCTCGATACGCTGCGTGTCATGAGTGGGCAAACCCCACAGGCGAAAGCCAAAGGCACGATTGAGCGGATCGAAGTGTACTACCATGGCGATAAGGAAGACATGTCCGAATCCCTGCGTGCACTGGCTACTGCGTCGGACCGTGAAATGATTCGTCGTAAGAAAGCTGCAGGCAAGAAAGCGTTCCCCGGTAGCACGGATGAAGGTTTCCGTGTCGATGGCGAACCGCTTGCGCTCGATACTGCCGTGATCAAGATTTACGTAACTGCCGATGTTGCTGCTGGTGTGGGTGACAAAGGTGTGTTCTGTAACCAGATGAAGACTGTCTTCTCTGAAGTCATGACCGGCGAGACGACCACTGAAACTGGTAAGACCATCGACGCTGTCTTCGGGCAGAAATCCATTGCCGACCGTATCGTCAATTCGCCAGACATCATTGGTACGACCGCGACTCTTTTGGATGTGATTGGTAAGAAGGCACTTGCAGCGTATCGCTCGTAAGTTTCTTTGGGGGGTGTTCTTAGGAGCACCTCTTCCAATCACCCGGCACTCAACAACACTTTCAGTTCGTAATAGGAAACCCCATGAAACACCAACAGTCGCAACAGTCAGTCTCGACCCTGGCAAACGGTGCTGAGCTGGTGAACGCCATCGTTCAAGGCTTGGTTGGCAATGAAATCGCCGACACCATCAACGGCTCGCCGCTCACGCGCAGCCTCGTCTACACGATGTCCCAAACGCAATTCCATGGGTCGGTCGCCAAACAAATCGGAGCGTAAAGCATGCTGACTATCGAAGCGCTCAACAGCGCATTGCCATTGACCGAACTGCTCGATGCAAAAGGTCTTAAGATCGTGCCAATTACCGGCACGCCCCTGGAACGCCTGGTGCAAGCTACGCGTTCGGACGATAACTTCTTCATGGCTGGTGACGGTGGTTTCGTCCCTGGTCTGTCGGACATCGCCTACATCGCCAACGCCAAGGATGAAGTCCTGGGTGGTTCGCCACACGACATGGCCTTCGACAACATCGTCGAGCCTGCCATCGCTGCAGTGCGTGAACACATGGTCTTCGCGCGCAACGTCGTGCGTCCTGCCGTGGAAGAACTGGTGGTTGGTACTGCCAACTATCTGCAAAACCAAACGGCGTCAAGCCTGCTGGGTATGGAAGTCGTTACCTACAATCCACCGCTGCCACTCATGAATAGCGGCCTGGAAAAGCTGGTGCACAACTTCCAAGAAACGCCGTTCGATGTGCCGACCATGCGCATGCGTTGCCCAACGCTGCCTGCGTCTGAAATCATCGAGCTGATGAAGACCGGTTCGTCTTCGCTGGACCGTGACATCGAGCAATGGATCGCAGCAGTCGGCGAGACGTGCGTGATGAAGATCTGGGAAAACGTGTTCCAGGTCACCCAGGCTGGTCTGAACGATGCAGTCGTGTCGTTCCGCGACTACACCGAAGACAAGGCATGCGGCGTGGATAACGCCCTCATGATCTTCCTGCTGGCCCGCCGCCTGCTGGACGATATCCTGCCGGGTACGGAAATGGATCAGCGCGTGTACTCGAACCTGATGGCGGAATACCGCAACCAGGCTGGTGCCCGTCTGTGCCGCGCGATCGCTGAAGTCGACAAGATCACCCGCGCTAAAACGCTGGTCAAGTCGGTCAACGGTTCGACCACCACGGTCTACGGTTTCATCTACGACAAGTGGCTCAAAGACGGTGGCAGTAACGAAGTGTTGTTCGGCAACATGCTCGCTACGCCATTCATCTCGACGGTGGAAAACCTCAACGCCAAAGCTGAAGAGCTGAAAGCCAAGTGGGCCCGCCACAGCGTCATGACCAACACGCTCGAAGCGAACCGCAAGTTCCTGCGCACGAAAGAAGCGCTGGTGCTGAGCTTTGAAAAGCAAATCCGTGAAGCCGGCGAATCGTTCATCGAAGAAGCCACCATCGGCAACCGCGACGCTGTCGTCAAGCGTTTCCGCTCCTTGGTGGAAGATGTGCGTGCTGACGAGATCAACGACCTGTGGGGTCTGTCCCTGCGCCTGGTGTGCCGTTCGCGTTTTGCTCGTACGGACGCCGAAGTGATCCTGGCCGGTATCGACCGCGTGATGCGTGCTAACCCAGACATCGATCTGCGTGAAGCAGCTGCCGTGTCGATTCGTGAGTACGTCGGCATCTGGGTTGCTTCGCAGATGAAAGTCGAACAGGCGATCTAAACAACAGCATGAACCCAAAACAGCTCATTCACGATCAGTCCAAGGTTCATGCTGTGCTTAAAGAGTTACCTGATGGCCGTCTCGTAACGACGAAGGGGTGTAAGATCTACATTCCTTCGCGTTACGCAGAACGTGGTTTGGCCTTCATCGGGATTGAAACACAGATCGTCGGTATCTTCGCCATCTCGGTTGAAGACAAGTATTACGGTATCCACATGGTCAACGCCATGGTCCGGATCGAGCCGACGTCAACTTCAAAGATCATGATCAATGAAGAAGAGCATTACGAGTTTGAATTTGAACCCGGTGCACCTGTGATTTCTTCGACCATGCTCGTGAAAACCGACACCTTGGTCTACCGGATCTCCAACGAGATTGTGACGAAAGGTCGGGTGCCTTGGTACTTGAACTACTTCACACTCAGTGAACTCTTTGACACCGCACGATACCACGCTGGTGCGAACATTGGTCAGAACCATGAAGTAACGGAACTGCTCATCTCGATGATTGCCCGTAACCCGGACGATCGCCACCAGTACTACCGGAGTTCTGTCAAGAGTCTTGATGACATTGAAAAGAAACCGCCTGCATTTGTCGCGCTGCGTAGCGTGATTTATTCTGCAACCAATACCACCAATAAGTTGGCCGGCTCGTATTTCCACGAAGGCTTGGTCAGTGCACTGGTGACGCCTACCGAACGCGTTGAGCGTATCGAAGATCTCCTCCGCCGGTAAGTTTTAGAAAGAAGATCATGAGTTTGAATTCCATTCGTTTTGCCTGCACGTCGTTGGCTGGAGTCAACAAAGCAGGCACGCTCAAGAAGGACGGCCAAGGCTACTATGAAGTCGTGGTCGGCGCTTTGAACGTGTACAATTCGGCTGGTCAGTACTACGTGTACGAACAAGCCAAAAAGCTCTTTGAGCAATCCTCGCAACTGATGCGTCGCGTTTCGCGTGGCGCCTTGCGTGGTGAATACGGTCATCCAAAATTCATGCCTGGCATGAGCAATGACCAATTCGCTAACCGCGTCATGTCGATCTATGAAGAGAATGTGTGCTGCCACTTCCGTGACATTACCATCGACTTCGATCGCGTGAAAGACGCTAACGGCAAACCTGTGATTGCGATCGTGGCCTGGGTGAAACCAGCCGGTCCTAACGCAGCAGCGCTGCAAGCATCGCTCGACAATCCGAACGAAAACGTGTGCTTCTCGATCCGTGCATTTACCGATGACTTCCGCGAAGGCGGCGTCACCAAGCGTATCTTGAAGACCATCGTGACGTGGGACTACGTGAATGAACCAGGCATTGCTGTGGCTGAGAAGTTCAGCGCACCATCGCTTGAATCGTTCTCGGAAACGACGTTCTCGCGCGGTGAAATCGAACGCAGTGTGAAAGTCGGCGCCATGATGGGTACGGCCACTGAGTCTTCGCTCATGACCGCTGGTGAACTGATGACTTCACTGGGCTGGGATGGCGTAGCACGCGCTGCTGCGAACAAGCCTAGCTGGGCTGCTTGGCACTAAGGTGTCATACGGGCTGGGGAATTCCCCAGCCTTTATGCCGTCTTTAAAAAACTTTCAGACATATATCACAAAGTTGAGCAAGTAGCATCAATGAGTTAAAAAATAACGCGTTGCTGCTTTCTATGCAAGAAGTCATTCCTCTTACAACCCAAGGAGATCTTTCATTCATGAATCAATCGGATGCGGTACTGGACTTTAACGGTTACATGCACCGCCTTAACTCTGTCGTTAGTGCAGCCAAGGCATCCCGTCACGAGATCACCGTTAGCGCTGATCAAGTGCACAACTTCCTCGATACGTCGCGCGCCTTTGTGATCAACTGGCCAAACGACTTTAAAGTGCCAGACGACACACCAACGATCCTGTTCAAGTTCAATGGCAAGTTCATGATCTTGACCAACACCAACAAGTCGCTCCTCGATGGCAAGAAAGAAATCACGGGTCTGGTGATCTCGACGGTCGGTTTGAAGAACTGTCGCATTGCTGACGACCAGATCCCAACGGTCGTTCCACAAGACATTCTGGATGCTCGCAACAATGAGCGCGTTCGCAATGGTAACACTGACTGGCTGAAACACGCCGGCACGGTTCGTTCGATTCACACCCCAGCTGCTCCTGCTCATCCGCAAGAGTTCCGTAACGCACCGCGCTTCTCGACGAACAAGCGGTACTAATCTTTCCCCAACAACTATCCACTTCCGCTAGGAGATAATAATGAACAACAAAGCCGCTCCGAAGAATGCCAAAACGCATCCTAAAAAGCAGCAGTCCAATGTTACCGGTCTGATCGTTGCCATCGGTCGCCGTGACTTCCGTTACGACGATGTGCGTAGCGCGACGCTGCATGCGCCGCTCGTGGACATCCCGATCGATCAACTGACGATCTTCCGTGACACCATGAAAGAGACCCAGCCGGATCTCAACACCAACGCAATCGACGACGGCGTCATTCGCATCGTGCGTGTTCGTCCGGAACTGTACGAAGTCATCTCGGGTCGCAACCAAATCGTCGCTGCGATCTTCGACTACAAGAAAGCTGTCGCCGCTGCTGCTGAAGTGCCGGCCAACCAAGGCAAGAAAGTCGGCGAGCTGGTCAAGACGCCTACGCTGAAAATGCGCCTGGCTTCGTGGAAGCACCTGAACCCGTGCGAACACCTCGGTCACAAACTCGATGCTGATCAGCTGAAAGAAAACCTGACGCAACTGGCTGCAACGTCGAGCGTCAAGATCAACCTGCCAAAAGAAAAGACGGTGCCGGTCGCAGCACTGTTCCAAAAACCAGCACCCAAAGCACCTGTTCCAAGCTCGGGCAAGTTCGGCCGCATCTTCGGCCAAGCTGCCTAATCCAAGAATCTGTCGTAGCACAGAACCCCTGACCAATTGGTCTTCACCCTGTAGTACCCTTACTTTAAAATCAAGGAAGAAATCATGAGCACCGTCGAAACCACCGTCAAGTCGAAAATCACCGAAACCACCCGTTCGCTGGCTGACAAGCTGAAGGCCGAGATCACCGTCGACGTCACCACCGGCACGGTCGCCGACCAGAAGTCGTTCTTCATGGACAACCTGCCTGAAGGCGTGACGCCGGAACTGGTCGCCACCTACGAAGGCTACAAGGACACCGTCGTCAAGGCCGGCGGCCTGGCCCTGGGCGAAGTCTCGATCGACGCGATGAAAGCGAACCCGGAACTGAACCGCGTGACGATGACCATCCCGACCGTCGGCAAGAGCTACATCGGCTACGCCTTCGACCGCTCGCGCCAGGTGCCGAGCCGCAACGACGATGGCACCACCGGCACCCGCGAAAAGCTGGGCGCCCTGACCGTCGACGTCGTCACCTACGGCACCAAGAACCGCGGCGAGTTCGCTGCTGTCAAGAACGAGCTGTCGGAAATGGCCCTGATGGGTCTGAGCAAGAAGTAATTCGGCGCCGGCTGTAATGTAACACGTAGAGAGCTGACCTTCGGGTCAGCTCTTTATGCCCTCTTTATTTTTTTCCTAGTTGAGTACCCTATATGACCCTCGCTCAAGACTTCGGCAACCAGATGGCTGCCATCAACGAACAAATCGAACAAGCATCCATCGACCAACGTACTGATGGTTGGGTATTTGCCCAAAACGACATGTTCCGTCAATTCCGTCGTCTGCGTCACCACCTCACCCACTTCTCGAACAGCAGCGGGATGAGCAACAAAGAAATCGCTCAGGGCTTGCAAATCCCTGAAGAGCATGTCGAGATCATGCTCCGTACCGCACTCATCCAAGTGCTGGAAGTCGGTTCGATCGTTCGTTCGAAAAACCCGGATCGCGACCCATTGCATTGCGGCTCCGGTACGTACCTCGAGGCCATCGTCGTGTCCATCGAACCGTTTGTCATGGTATCGGTCGATACCAGCATGCGTTGGAGTACTTGGACGCCTGATCGTATCGTTCCTGTAGCGACTGCCGATGCAGAGTTGCTCGAGCTTTGCAGAAAACGTCTGGAAGATTAATTCATGGAAGGGGGGTAGTCCTCCTTCTTTTTTTTGTGGAGAAGTAAAAATGAGTCAGTACCCGATCGAACTGATTGTGGCCGCCACCCCTGACGGTGAGATCGGCTACGCCAATACTATCCCGTGGCATCTCAAAGGCGATTTAAAGCGCTTTAAAGAGACCACCATGGGTCACGTCGTCATCATGGGTCGCAAGACCTACGAATCACTTCCAGGCACGCTCAAGGGCCGCACAGTCGTTGTGGTGTCGGAGACGCTCTTGAAAGAAAACAAAGGACGACGTCACCCTGGTCCGGGCTTCATGAGTTTCGTCGATAGCATCCAGTGCAAGGTACTGTTTGCCATGAGTCTCATGGACGCATTGGCTGTGGCAATGGCAGAAGTCATCTTGATGCCTGAATGTAAAATCTTCGTTGCAGGTGGTGCTCGGCTCTACGAAGAAGCGCTTGAGATGATGGACGACAATCCCAACATGCGTTTGACGGTGCATTTGACGACCGTCTACAAAGACCCAGTTACCGAAGCGTACGACACTGTCATCAAGAACTTCGATCGACTCGACAGGTACGACCTTGTGGGTGATCCGATTGTTGTCTACGATGAAGAGTGGAAAGATCCACCTGCTCAACATCTGGACCCTGGTGGCTGGTATTGGCCTGATCCACTGCCACGGCAATTGATTTCTCGTACCTTGTCCCACACTTACAGCACACTGGTTCGCAAGTAAAAACTTACTTCATTCTTTGAGGAAATATCTCCTCGTTTTCTTAGAGAATGAATCATGAGTAAATATTCGCAAACGATGCACATCCCTGACCATCTGGGTGATCCTACGCACATTTTTGATCTCATCATGAGTGGCGGTGCTGAAGGTGCTCCAACACAACTGTCGTTCCATGTCTTAAAGGACAGGTATGAACCAAAAGGTCCAAGTGTGGACAATCCAAATAGCGAAGTGGAGGGTAGCGAAACAACGTGATATCTTCTTCTTAGATACGACTGCCAAGTCCGGTATGGCAGCGTTCGCTCCTGACTTTAGTGACGTCATGCGTTACAAACGTGGTGAGATGGATGAAGAAGAATACACGCGCATTTATATCGAACGAATGGAGCAATCCAAAATACGCTACCCACTGCGTTGGGAGTCTCTTGTAAAACGGCCAAGAATTGCCTTTGCTTGCTATTGTAAGCCAGGGCAATTCTGCCACCGTCATTTGTTCCTCGATATTGTCGAAAAACACTTCGCACCACTAGGTTATGAAATCACTCGCATGGGTGAACTTGAATAAGGAGCAGTCATGAGTATTGTAATTAAGATCCGTAAGGGTGAGCCATTGAAACTGGTGCCTACTGAAAGTGTTTCGGTACTGCCTACCAACACTGGTGCTGGAAAAGCAATGATGGATAAGTTGATGGCTGAATTCGATGGGGACCCGGACTACGTTCCTCCTGCGCCTATCAAAAAGCTCATCAAAGACTACGACAATCTCGTTGAGGCTGATTTGCAAAAGCGCCTTGCCAGTGGCGTTGTAAATCCAACCGAAGATCCACTTACTGGTTTCGTGGAAGTCATTGCAAGCGTGGTTAAGAATCCACTCGATAAGTAAGGAGTCATCATGGCTGCAATCATTAAACGCATCCCCATCACGAAAGACTTGTTTCTTATCGACACATCGCGTATCGGTGTGTTTCCTCCTATGTCGCCTGAAATGACGAAGACGTGGATTGATGGGTTAAAAGAAGCAATGTCAGTGCCGCTGATGAGTATTGAAGAAGTTGTTGGGCACAATCCACAAGCAGCATTGGCCAAGGATTTGAAGCGTCGTTATAAAGTCCGTTATCCAACATCGCAACATGAAGAACGCCGTGACTTATTGAGTAAAGACTGATGCAGCGGCAAATCCACGAAGACACTGTACGCCGGATGCATCCTGGTCAGCTATTGCAAAACTACTTGTTATCCTCGTTCTGTTATTACGAACTGGACCAAAGTCCGATGACAGACAATGCCTTTGATCTGATGTGCAAGTTGCTTCACGGGGAGTTTGATAACCTTGTGCATCCACACAAACACTTGACGAACAAAGAAAGTTTGGAAGCAGGTACGCTGTTACTGGCTCGGGACAAGTATCCAAGGATGATTGGTGTTTCAGTCGATGCTTACATGTTGTCTGTTGCAGATGGTTCGTTCTTTACCCGCATTGAACCCCATTTAAAGAACGCGGCATAAGCCGAGAGAAACCCGCAAAGGTTTCTCTCGGCGTTTATGACGGCATTGCACCGTTGGGGTAAAAGAGAAGCGAACTCCTCTTTTTTTTCTTGCTTACAGCTTGACTGCGTTGGCAGCAGCGGACTTGATGCCAGGCGCGTGGCCCTTCTGCTGAGCCAGCACGTCAGCGCTGATGGCGTCGACGAATGCCGGACGCAGGTGTGGATTGGCACCGGTGATCTTCATGCCGTCGAGCATCTTCTGCGCGAAAGCGATCACGCCAGCACCCGATTGGGCGATGCCGGTGAAGTTGATGTCGTGCGTCACGGTTTCGTGAGCAGCGGTCAGATCACGACGACCATTGATCTCGCCCGAGGACTTTGGCCACATGTTGGTCACGAGCCAGGCTTTGAGCACTTTGGAGTGCAGCGCGTCTGGTTCGAAGAACAGCATGGTGGCTGCGTACATATCCGGCAGCATGTCCGGAGGCACGGTGCCCAGGGTGGCGATGGCTGGATACTTGGTATCCGGGTCCATGATCAGGTTGCGAATCCAACCTTCGAAGAAGTGGGCGAACGGCATGCCAGCTTTTTCCGGGATACGGAACACTGGCTGACTGCGTTGACGCTTGACGTCCACGAAGTCTTCTTGCATTTCGCCACCGCCGCCGACCGCGTTTTCAGCGGTTTCGACTTCGAGGGTACGGTTCAGACCGTCGATCGAAATCGGATGCAGCTCGACAGCTGAGCGCAGCGTGCCGATCCAGTAGTCCTTGTTCGGCAGGAAGTTAAAGCCCTTCGGGGCTTCAACCAGCAGGCAGATCAAGTTACGACGAACGTACGCTTGGTTACTGACCCATTCGGACAGATCCGGCATGTGACCGAACATCCCGCCGAAGCGGGGGTCAGCCATCGGTGCGTTCACGCCTGCATTGAATGCAGTGCCCGATTGGAGGATGGTATTCGAAAGACGGCTCATTGTGCGAGATCCTCAATGCGGTATGCCTCGACACTCAGCGTACCCACGGTCTTCATGTTCGGAGCGTAGATCTGGATCGCAGTGGTCCAGGAGTAGCCACGCTGCTCGTCGGCCGAGGTGATGGTGGTGACGGGACGGATGATGAAACGGCCATCGAAACGACCTTCGACTGCCTCGGTGATGTAGTCGTTGACTGCTTCGACGAACTGGGCGTTGGTCAGGTTCGACCGGCCCGAGAACTTGCGACGCGAACGATCGCCAACCTTTTGCAGTTCGACGCAAGCCAGTGCGGTGAACATGCCGGTCAGGACGGACGAGTCGTCGTCGTACACGGTGTGGAACGCTGGGAAGTACACGCTACGCAGGTCGAACGATTCGACCCAGATCAGACCAGCAGCCCAATCCTTGTTACGCACCGACACCGGAGTGAAGGTTACGTTGATGTCGGTGAACATGTCCACTTCGTTCAGTGGGTGTTCATCGAAACCAGCGCCGCGTACCCACTGGCCGTTGCCAGCACCCATGTAGGCTGCGCACTTAGCAGCGATGTTGATCGCCAGTGGCAGGGGCTTCTTGAATTGGCTGTTGAGCATGCTGCCCGAACGACCGACGATAGCGCCGCGCATGACGGGCGTGCCGAAGTACTCCGATTCCGGATACATCTGCAAACGCGTACGCAGGGCCACGGCCAGTGCCGAATCTTCCGAAGCGGACAGCACAGGCTGACCGACGGTGTGGGTCGACAGGACAACGAACGTGTCCTTACGCTCTGCGATGAAGCTGCACAGCGCCTTCTTTCCTTCGAGCGGGAGGCCCGAGTCGTAGATGATCGATTCTGGATACTTGGCAGTATCCATCAGATTGCTGTTCGGGTTCGCGTATTCGACCACTTTGTCGATCACGAGCTGGGCGTACAGTTCGTCGTTCATCGTACCGTCACCACCACCAGCGGCGAAGATGGTCGAGTTTTCCGACAGACGCACGGTATCGCTACCGGCGCTTACGAACTGGTACGTGCGGTAAGGCACGTTAGCCGAGGACACGCCACCGATCAGGTTGAACATGTGGTGTTCGTCAGCATCGCCCTGGAAGTCCGAGAACGCGTCGATGAACTGCGCTTCAGCAGCGTAGAACATTTGCAGCAGTTCTTCGATGACGTCTGAGTAGACGTGCATGCGGCCGAATGGGCCGTAGACTGGAGCGTAACCTGGACGGTTCACCAGCTGGTATGCTTGGATGAAACGGTCACCCACGTAAGCCAGATCATCGTTGCCATCCAGGGTCTCTGGTTTGAGCACGGTGTTGACGTACTGCTCGCCCGACAGGGTTTCAACAACCTTGACAGTCGAGTTAGGGCTTGGACGCTGCACGCAGGCCATGCGGATCGGGAAGACCTTTTGCTGGCTCAGCATGCGGCTGTCCATTGGGCTGGACGACTTGGTCGTTGGTGCCCACAGGCGCAGACCGAGGTCGTTGCCGTACTTACCGAACGAGCTGACTTCGGAGTCGACGATTGGGAAGCGGGTCGACTGCACACCGTTTTCCACTTGGTCGCCATCTTCTTGGGTCGCAGCACCGAAGCTGGAATTGCCGTCAGCATCGACCGTCACTTGCGTGCGGACGAACTTGACTTTAAAGCCAGCGATGGTTTCACCGGTAGCTTTCGGTTGACCGTTACCGTCGAGTTTGACGGCGCCGTCGCTGTGACGTTCGTACACCGGCACTTGGGTCGGCAGGACGTCGAGCATCAGACGGATGGTCGCAGGTGGTGGCGCATCGTTTGGCTTGAGGCGTTCGTACATGCCTGCATTGCCTTGTGCGTTGATCGTGTTAGCCAGCACGGTCTGGTGGTTTGCGTAAGGCTTACGCAGGTCGAACGAGTTCACGCCGTACAGTGCGGTGCGCGCTGCGCCGACTGCCAGTTGCGGCGTCGTCGGGCCTTTTTCGGCATAGAAGTAAATCTTGGGGAGGTGCTGTGGGAGCGCCAATGGTTCCGCAACTGGCGGCCGCGTACTCATGTCTTGAGTACCCAGCAGTCGGGTCATCGGAGCGGCGTTCTGAATCGTGGCCGTCATGTTTGTTCCTGTCGCTATAGATGAATGGTATGGTTTCGAAGACGATGCCCTGCATCATATTTATTTTAGAAAATATTTCGCTGGCATCGACCCCATCCAACCTCTTCGTTAAAAAATACAGAAAACGCAGTATATATTTTAACATAGAATGATTAGATAATTTCCGCTGATCAATCCATTTCCTCATGCCGTTAGGCACATCAACAAGGACTTTCAAAAATGACTGTACTCAAAACTGCCTACGATACGACGGCATGCCGAGATTACCTGATGAAAAAGACGACCGACGCCATCGAAGTGGCAGGGCTGAACGGTCAGCTTCCGGCCATGGCAGGCACCATTGGCGGCATTCAAGAAGTGCAAGGTGGTTCGGCAACTGTCGACGCTATCCCTGCCTTTGCTCACCCAATCGCCGTCACTGAAGGTCAGACGCAGAAGATCGCTGTGGACGTGCGCCAGTACGGTAAGTGGGACCAACACCAAGCTGTGTTCCATGTGCGCAATGCCACGGACTACCGCCTGGCCCAACACCGTTCGAAACTGAACCACATCTGGCTGAACCATTCGCCAACCATCCTGCGCGACATCTCGCCGCTGCCCATGGCTGTGTTTGCTACCTGGATCAGTGAAGCCATCACCCGTTACAAGTCGCTCAATCCACAAGAGCAACTGAACTTAACTGTGCTGGCCGCTATCTGGTACAGCTCGCAGTTCACGGATGAAGAAACCTTCAGCGACCGTGAAAAGATGGGTCTGGCTAACCAGCTGCAAAAGACCTTGCGCATTTCGCCGGAAGTAACCATCGAGATGCTCGACGCGGTGCCGGTGGTGCAAAGCGCTCACCACTTCTGCGAACTGGCCCGTCAAGTTACGGACTCGGTACGCCTGCAAGACTTCACCACGGGTCTGCTCTTTGCCAACGTCGGTTCGGCGTTTGCCCGCAATGACTGGCGTGAACTGGTGGCAGTGGCACTGGAACACCCACCAACCTGGATGGCTCTGGTCATGCTCGCTGTCACGGAGCGTACCTACAAGCACACGGTGGTCACGAAGATCACTGAACGCACCTCGTTCCGCGCTGATGCACAAAACTTCGTGCGCGCTGTGACGAAGATGAGCGAAACCCTGACCACTGCTTAACCCCCTCCCCTTCGCCACCACTCTCTCAAGGTAGAGGGTGGTGGTTATTTTTCCTAAGGTTTTCCTCATGACTGAATACCTTGTTGACCATGCAGTGAAGAACGTATGGTGCACACCGAATCAGGATCGGCAATCGCGCATTAAGGCGGTCAAGCTGACAGGGTATGGTGGCGCATGGAATTCACTGCGTGTGCTGCGTCGTACCATTTCTTTGCCGGAAGCAGGGCCACGTTTTCATGTCTACCAAATTGGTAGCTTGGCACCATTCTTGCTCGGCCTTCTTGACTCGCACCGTAAATGGACGAGTCTGGCGCAAGCATGTAGTGCATCGAACATGGTGGCTAATGTCTACGTCAAGTCGGGTTTGCAATTGATGCTCTCCCAAGTGTGGTACATGATCACGCCTGAAAAGGACTTGATCTTGGCAGTAAAAGAACCAAACAAAATTCCAGTGGACTTAAACACCGAGGACTTGTTCTTGCGTGTCTACAGTAACGCCTACTTTAACAAGTCGCGTAACGCACTGGTGGATGATTCGATCAAAGTGATCAGTAGCATCCCGCGCAATACCCAAGAGATCTTGGCACTGCAAAAGCAGTATGCGGCGTTTGCCGCTAAGCCAGGTGTGGTGACGGTGACGATCAATGGTGTCATTCGTCCTAAGGTGGATTTGGTCTCCATCGCAATCGGTGACAACGTGGAGTTTCTCTACGATAGTTCGGTAAGCATGACGGTGGATTTGCCACTGGCGAATTTGCCGTACTTTACCAGTACCTTGGACAAGAAGCAAAAGTACCTGCTGCATTATCCAGGCAACGGTAGCATGATCATCGATTACTTCGACGACATCGACCTGTTCTTGATTAAGCCAGAACAAAACGGCCAGTACGCTGGTCTCTATTACCACTACAATGCTGAAGACGCTATCCGTATGGTCACGCACAAAGACTATGCGGTGCCGGTGCCTTATGTGCACGCTTACCTTAACGGCCCGACTGGTTGGGAAAATAAAGATGAGCTGATGATTCGCATGGTGGTGCGTAAAGCTGGTTACGACCGTCCGCTCGTGGAAGAAAATAGCCGTATCAAAGAACTGTACAAGTTGCCTGACGGGGTGCTCATCGACGCCATGATTGGTCTGGACGCTGTGGTGCCGCATTGGACAGCAGCTGCACTGGAAGCATCGGCTTACACCGACTTGATGCGTGCTGACATTACCGAGATCAATAAGCAATTGGTCGAAGACGCTTACGGCTACAACGCCATCAGTAAGCTCATCGGCGATACCCCGCAACAAGTTACCTCGATCAATGGCCGACAAGGTGCGCGTGTTCCGTACGTCTTGCAACGCCAGTCGACAGCGTACGAGTACGACGGCAATGGTTACCTGATTGGTTGGTACGACCACCCAGTCGGTCCTGTGTATTTCACGGTCAACGCCAATGCAACGCTCGTTGAATTTGTCTCCGGCAGTACTCGCACAGGTCTGGATGATGTCTACGGTCAAGCAACCCAAACGCTGGACTTGAAGAATGACTACCGGATGTACGTGTGTGATGTAACGCGTGGGGCGGCGAGTAACAAGTGGCGTGACGTCACTGGTAGCGGTCTGTACGCTGTTGTGGGTAACAAGCTCACCTGGTTCACTGACCCGACCAAACTCTATACCTTGGTGCGCAGCAATGCCCGCAACCATGGTTACGACGTGGGTCTGTCGATGCGGGACGGTATGTTGAAGTTTGCACTGAACCAACACCAGATCCGTAAAGGGGAAGAGTCGCTGTGGGTCGCCCAAGTACCACAAGGCGAATACGACTTCTGGCTCAATGGTCGCAGCTTGATTGAAGGAATTGACTTCATCTTCAATTTCCCAGAGGTCGTCATCATCAGTAAGCGGCACTTGGTCAATGCAAGTGTGGGTACGCAAAAGCTCACCGTTCGCGGTACGGGTTTTTGTGATGCGAACTTCGGGCGTGTCAAAGCGCTGGACGTGGGTTACGTAGCTTACGGCGTCTTGTCACACAACAAGCGTTACAATCTGCGGGACGACAAAGTCAACCGTATCGTGGTGGCAGGCAAAACCATGCATCGTAGTAGCTTGAAGTTCAGTGAAAACGATCCAACGGTCACGGTGCCCAATGCTGCCAA